>Ga0208407_1000303_pt1 | contig 23293 bp, 23 predicted proteins | sample ETNtaG_9_FD_185775 | JGI IMG/M metagenome (GOLD analysis project Ga0208407, IMG submission 185775) | Marine microbial and viral communities from oxygen minimum zone, Eastern Pacific Ocean - ETNP201406SV69 (SPAdes) (version 2) | ecosystem: Environmental > Aquatic > Marine > Oceanic ...
TGAATTTGGGAGATGTAGCTAATTCTTCAGTGGTGAAGGGGGAAACATTGTTTGATACCATGCAAATGATGGATGGTTATGCTGATATCGCGGTAATTCGTCACCCACGTCAAGGTGCAGCTCGTTATTCCGCAGATGCAGTTTCCATCCCAGTAATCAATGCAGGTGATGGTGCTGGTCATCATCCAACACAAACCCTTCTTGATTTATTCACAATTCGTTCTTCACATGGAACGCTAGAAGGCCTGAATGTCGCTTTAGTTGGTGACCTTCGTTTTGGGCGCACAGTTCACAGTTTATCACAAGCATTAGGACGATTTGGTTGTTCCTTGACATTCATTTCGCCATCTTCTTTGAGAATGCCAGAAGAGATTATTTCTGACCTTCGTTCTTCAGGAGTATCTATCTCAGAAACAGAAGATCTACATGGAGAAATTGAGCAACTCGATGTGATTTACATGACTAGAATTCAGAAAGAGAGGTTTCCAGATGAAGATGAATACCACAAGGTTGCAGGTATTTTCAAACTCGCTAGATCTGATCTTGGTTCCGCTAAGAAGAACATGATTGTAATGCATCCACTTCCTCGGGTCAACGAAATTTCACCAGATGTCGATTCAACTCCTCATGCGATGTACTTCGAGCAAGCATTCTATGGCGTCGTAGCTAGGATGTCTCTCTTATGTCGTTTACTTGGGGTTGAAATTCCACAGGCGGTGAATGAATGAGTGAAGAAGGAATGCGTAGAGTTACTGCAATTCAAAATGGGACTGTAATTGATCATGTTCCATCCGGTTCAGCATTGAAAGTTCTAGGAATGCTTGGCTTGTTAGATAGTCGTAGCACACCGATTTCATTGGTAATGAATGTTCCAAGTAAGAAATTAGAACGGAAGGATGTAATGAAGGTAGAAGACCGAGAATTAACTCAAGAAGAACTGGATCGATTAGCTATTATTTCCCCAAATGCTTCTGTAGCCATTATTCGTGATTATCGAGTTGTTGAGAAGAGAACTGTTGAACTCGGTTCAGAATTAAGAAACATTGCACGATGCTCTTTTTCAAATTGTATTACCACAAATCCAAGAGAACCACTGCCGCATAGAATATTGGTTCATTCCAAAGAACCCTTGGAACTTCGTTGTGCATATTGTGGCAGGATTCAATCTGTTGACGATGTTGTAAACAATCTGATATAATCCCTTAGGAATCGATGAAAAATGAGTCTAGGCAATGGAGTGAAATGATGACTGAGGAACCTTCAGTTGGTAAATTACCTCGCTTGGCTATTATTGCAGGAGCTACAGGGACTGGAAAGTCTACTCTTGCTCATATGATTGCTCATGAACTTGATTTCAGTCGTTGTGTTTCTACAGATACTATTCGTGAAGTAATGAGATGCAGTACTAGTTTGAATCAAAGTCCCGCATTACATCGTTCTTCTTATTCAAGGGGGGAAACAGGAGATCCTGTTAATGATTGGTTAGATTCAGCAGAAGCCGTGGAGAAAGGAATTGATGCTGTGATAGATAGAGCAAGAGCTCAAGGTGTTGATTTGGTGATTGAAGGAGTACATATTATTCCAAAATCGTCTTGGTTACGCGATTGGCGAGAAGCAGGAGGACGTGCAATTGGAATCGTGGCAACTGCAGATGCAGAGAATCAACATCGTGAATTCATTATGAAAAGAGAAGTTGGGACGTATCGGGGTTCTGAACGTTATATGTTAGCATTTGAAAGAATCCGGGTAATCCAACGAGCAATAATGGAACGAGGAAGAGTTGCGGATTGGGTACGTATTGATCCATTGTTACATGATGAACCATTATTGCGAATTCGTCAGAATATCGAATAAACTCTAAGGTAAATCCACCATTGCTTCGATAACGATCAGCATTCTACTGCTTCTATCAGCTATTCCTGCTTCTGCTGAAACAAAACATTCGTCACCCTGAATAGAAACATTCAGATCTACAAGAATCACTTCAACTCCCCTATGTTCCCCATGTCTCATTAAGTCCATCTGAACACTTTCCGCGGCATTCAAACATATTTCTGCATCAGTACCAAGTCCTTCTAATTCTGTTATTCTAGATTGGATTGTAATTTCCCATACTTCATTGATTTCTGTAGCAGTTTGAAGAACTGCATCGTCAGAAGAATCGTAGGGCTCCCCCATTCCTACAACTTTAACTCCATAAATTGCCATCGATAACAAAGCTAGGAGGAGAACAACTCCAGTAGCCAACAACATCTGAGCTTCTTCATCATGATTTTTGTTCATCATTAGGCACCACTTCCCATGTGCCAGACTTGTAAACCAACTGTCCAAATTTGTCCCTCAACCGAATGTAAATGCATTACTGTAAGACTCTGTCCAGGAGGAATTTCCCCCACGCCAGCTCTTTCCATTGGCTCAGCATTCACTGCTAGCCAACAATTTCCCGTTACAGTATCTGGAAGACTGTCGATTAGAATAGTACATGCTTCCTCACGTTCTTCAGCAACTAAATGACTACTCAAAATGTTGGAGCCGTTGGAATCTGTTTCAGCAGATGCAAGTGAATGGGCATCTTCAGCAGCTAGAAGTAAGGCTGCGTCAGAAGCTATTGGATTGGTATCAGGGACTTGTAATTGAATTACAAAAGCAGCACAAAGGAAGAAGAGCCAAAACAGCGTGATCATCTCAATCATGTGAACTTGGGCATTTTCCCCTTTCGCCTTATTCTCCATCTTATCACCCAGGAGCTACTCGCCCGATGGAATGAACCAATCCTTCAGCCATTGGGACTCCAATGAGATCGGGTGAAAAGGCGACGAAATTGAATGCAAATAATGCTAGCATCAACATGTAACCTGAATGTTTCATTCCATTTGCTAATCGCCCAGTAGCCATTAATCCAGCCATCGCTCCGTTACCAACTGCTTGGGCTGAAACTCCATAGAAGAACACAACGAGGAAGAATAGAGGATCTACAGCATTAATTTGCATGTTCCCTATGCTTTCTGATTCTCCACCACTGTTTGAACTAGCAATAGCTGGAATGAAAACTTTCGAAAGAACTACGATAACCCCCATGAAAACCAAATATGAAACCCAAATTACAGAAATATACGATGCAATTGCTCGAACACGCTCTCCCTCAAGGAATTTTATTTCTCTAGAATCGTTTGCTGCAGTAACTAGAATATCTGAAATTTTTCCGCCCGCTTTGTTTGCTTCATCAATTAGAGAAACTGCCCTATGGACGAGTGGCGTGTTTACTCTACCTGCAAACAGTCTCATGACATCACCAAATGGAATTCCCCATGATAATTGATCAGACATCTTCTGAATATCATTATTCAAAGCACCATATTCAGAACTTGCAAGAGTGCGGACGGAAACCACCATGGATAGTCCGCCCTTCCAATATTCTGCTAAATCTCTAAGAAAATCAGGAAATTTGTCTTCAATTGCCTTGATTTTCCTCGCTTGGGCATCACTATACAATGCCGCAGGGAAAACCATAATCAGAAGTCCAATTCCAAAGAAATTTACGAAAATAGTGGGATAGAGAGAAAAAGGACCTAGGGGTACTTCAGGGCCAATCCATAGTGATTTATTGTTCATATTTTCAGGAATTCCGTCATATGCATCTACACTGACGGTAAATTGGAAGTTTCTGATTGGAGGTTGATCTGGTGGAACTTCAACCCAAATTTCGTATTGTGTGTTTGCTTGAACTGCAACATTAGGAATTCCACAATCCTCACTGTTTGATACTTCACCTTCGCTATACAGGACGGTAGTATTTCTCATATCGTACGATCGTTCAATAATCGAAAGTGTGAATGTTCCACTATTATCTGCTTCAGCAAGACAATCTACTTTGACGAACTGAGGAGGATGGGGTAAAGATCCTAATCGTTGTTGTTCTATTCCGGGGACTACGAAGAAGGCTGCCGCTCCAGGAGAACCAACCTTATCCCATTCCTCGGTCCATGTTTCTACAGAAGGTGATTCTTTGGTTAGAAAACAAGATTCATTGTCTGCATATGTAGGTGTAACTGGAACATTTGGATCAAATGAATCCGGGCAAGCTAAATTTAGAAACATTGGCATCTGATTCATTGGTTTGAAAACTAAATCCGCATTAGTAATCCAGAATCCCAAGCAACTCATTCCGAGCATCATAGATATCATCAGAATAATTGTGAAGTTGGTCTCAGTATTGTCATCTTTGGGAAGTTCCAATCTAACCTTGATTTTCTTCTTACCTTTCTTTCTAGCCATGTCCTCACCTCCTTACATTGCATTCTCTTGAGACATTAGCCAAACAAATAGTGAATATGCAACATGAATCATTGGAAGTAAACCCATCACGATTCCATAAACCATGTTTTCAGAAATTTGAGACCCTGCACCTGAAACCCAGAACATGATAACTAACATTACAATTAGGAAAAGTGGCATTGCAACAGCAACTACGATATATGTTTCAGCGAACATAGCCAATGTTTCTAGGAAAACAGTTAGCCTGATTCTATTTTCTCTCATGTAATGCTCAGCACGATTCAAGAAATACAATTTCAGATTACCACCCGAGGAAAGTGTCCCAACCATTCCTTGGAAGAATTCAGTAACCCAAGTAGATGCTGCCCGATCTACAGCAAGTTTCACCGCAGTAATGATATCATAGCCGAACAAGGTCATATCTCGATAAATCATTGAGGAATCATAAGCAATATCGCCATAAATTTCTCCATTCTTGGCTAATGATCTGAAAATCTTGACCGGAGTGGCGTTTGCTGCTGCCATTGCAGCAGTGTAAGATGAAGCATAAGGTAGGTATTTTTCTAGTCGATCCGCTCGAGCAAGTTTCTTCCTCTCGGCTTCACCTCCAAAGTACCTATTTGCAAAATAGGGAATGAGTACACCAATTCCTACGACAACAAGAACCTTCCATAAGAAAGGAAAAACTTGTGTCTCAAAATGAGGGCATCCGCTTCCAGGAAGTGCTGGGTTGATGTCCGCTTTATGCCAGAATTGCCAATCTACACATGGCATCACAGTATCAGGATCTTGAATAGATTCGTAAATCGCTATTAATCCTGCACCGGGTAAGAAAACGAGAGCCAATAGAGCCCCGCATCCAACCAAAACTGCAATTGTACTCATCAATTGGGTTGATTTGTACACTTCGGGCATAACTCTGATGTCTGCCTGCACAAGGAGTTTTTTCAAATCCGGATCTTTTTGACCACGATCTCGATAGAGACGACCAAAAAAGGTGGTTGAAATCTTCTGCCATGGTGTTGGAATCATTCCTTCAAAGTCATATTGCTTCTTTGACTTCAAATCTCTCTTCTTTGCCAAAATACCGCCTCCTCTAGGTCAGCGTAGGCCATCCACGCGAGCGAGAATTTCGTCAGGTCGGACGTAATACTCTGTGATGATTTGAGCTACTTGGTCAGATTTACGAATGTCATTTAGAACCATCCAATCCAAAATACGTTTCCTCGTACGCAACTCATTGCGCATCTTCTCTTGAGAGTAGTTGATTTTGACCATGACCTTTTCGAGAACATATGACTTACCACTGAAGTCGAAATCATCTCTCGAAGGATCCCACTTGAAAACCTCATTTGTAATCACTTCTTGACTATGGGGGTCAACGCCTACAATCTCAACAATCTGTCTACTTCTTCTAACACGTCTACCATTTATTCTAGTTTGGATTTGAATTACAACTGCCTCCAAAGCAGGAAGTAGAACTCGAGGAATATCAATTGGTTTGTTTTCCAAACGGTGTACTAGGGAAGCAACTGAATCTGCATGGACAGTTGAATATGAACAGTGCCCAGTAGCCATTGCTTGGAATAGAACATATGCCTCTGCCCCTCGAATTTCACCCACTATGATGTATTCTGGTCGTTCTCGAAGTGCTGCTTTAAGCAATTCGAATTCTGTAATCTCTCCTTCAGATGATTCACCTCCAAATCCTTGGCGAGTAAGGCCTGGAATCCAGTTTGGCTGAGGAATATTTACTTCCCTAGTAGACTCGATACTTACGATTTTCATTTGCCAAGGTATGAACAAACACATTGCATTTAGTGTCGTAGTTTTTCCTGATGCAGTACCTCCTACGAAAAGCATAGAGACTCCTTGTTGGAATGCAATCCAAAGATAAGCAACCATCAGGCTGGTCATTGTGCGGAATGCAACGATATCACAAGGACTGAACGGATCTTCTCTGAATCGACGAATACAGAAAGCTGAACCACGGGTAGAAACTTCTCTCCCTAATTTCATTACGATTCTGGAACCGTCCATTAGCGTTGCATCTAACAGTGGCTCTGCCACTGAGATGTGTTTCCCACAGCGTTGTGCAAGTTTAATCACATAGGCTTCCAATTCATCATCAGTAGGCCAAGCAATTGTGGTTTCGACGGATTCAAACTTTCTATGATATGCGAAAATGGGAACATTCGTACCATCAAGAGAAATATCTTCCACATTAGCATCATTCATCAGAACATCCATTCGCCCATAACCAATGAGGTCTCTGCGAATATAATAGAAAATTTTGGACCTAGATTTCTTGCTAATCTTCAGTCGATAGGATTTGATAATTTGGTCCATCGCTGCACGGAGATATGCTATAGGGTCAGCATCTATCTCGTCAATATCGGCATTTAGAGCCTGAACGAAGATACCCATAATCTGATCCTTTTGGTCAGTCTCCTTCTTATTGAGGGGAGGTTCAATTACCTGATAAAGGAGATTTAATGTCCTCAAATCACGAACGATTCGAGCAAATGAATGTGGAGGAGAAACGGGATACTTGTCCAATTCTTCAAACTGAGCTTGCTGCGCTTTCCTTCGACCTTGACCCTGCTTGTTCCGCCCTCGTCGTGCCATGGTGCCACCTCGGTATGTACATGAAAGGCATGAGGATTGGCATAACCTTTGGCCTTTAATCGGTGCAGTTTAGGCCTTCCAAGAGTGCTTTCACTGTTGTTCGGAAGGAATCTATGCTATCTTCGTTTTCTATTCGGAAATCTGCTCGTTGCAACAATGATTCAACACCCCAACCTCGCTCCCTAGTATCTCGCTCAGAAATAGCGTCATGCTTCGGTAATTCCCCTAACTTTTCATCTATGGATTTGTCTACAACATCATCAGAACGTTTTCTTTCAATTAAACGATAGTTGCGGGCTTTTTCTGATGCAATAATAGCTAATATTTGAGGTGGCTTTCCCATCAACTCAATCAAAGCCTCTTCTTCAGCACTACTTCTCATCCCATCAATGATAATCAACGGATAATGCGCCAAAGCATCAGAAATACTTGGCCATGATTTTCGAAGAACAATATCTTCTCCGAATTTGGCACGAAGATCAACTGCAACCATTCCAATATTTTTCGATGTTGCATCAAGACCACGTTTTGTTGTTTCAGCGCGAATCACATCTCCCATTGTTACAACTGGAATCCCAATTATTTTCGCGACATCTGATGCTACGCTTTTTCCAGAACCAGGGAGCCCAGCAAGCACAAGAGCCTTCGACATAATGTGTGGCGCTGATTTATCTCTCATGAACACACCGTAAATTAATTCTCAAAAGGGGCACTTCCCCACTTACGATGAAGTAATCGTATGAAGAGAAGAGAAAGAGAAAGAAGGATTGCGCAAATTCCTAGGATCCCAGTTAGATCTGTTGTTTGTCTTTCCTCTAAAGCGATAGATTGGGCTTCAGCATCAAGTCCTCCTGCTGAAACCTGCATCCCCCAGTTTTCCAACAATGTGGTATCCCCATGGGTCCAAGACAAAAGAAAAAGACCCACCAGTGGCATAGCTGTTGCAAGCCAGAAGCGAGCCATTATTCCACTATCAAAAATGGCTTTATTGGGGCGTAACCCCATTAGCCACGCAGAAAGAGAAACAATGTAGATGGAGTTTGCAAGCATTACAATCATTGCAGATATTGCATCATCCCATTGATCCAGCATCTGTGCCATTAGTAAAATGAAAATCACACCAATCCAACTAGTTAGGAGAAAATAGGTCCAAATTTTTGCTTGAAGCAATTCGGGAACTGATACAGGCATTGTATTAAGATGGTCTGGAGCATCAATGGCATTTAGCCAAGAATAGAAATTGAATCCAAAGAAACCAATGAAGGGAGCATAAGAAAGCAAATTGAATGGAATTGGAAACGAAGCAAAATCAGCACCCCACGCTAGAAGTAAAAGGAAAAGTAACGGGACTGCAAAGGAGCCCAACATCTTCAGAAGAGTTCCTGATCTCAAAACGTCTACAATTTCTTTTGCGATTAGAATTCTAATTCTGCTATCTGATTTAAGACCAATTTTCTTCAAATGATTAAACACGGGAATAAACAAATCTGATTTCCCAGTAATCTGAACTTCAAAGTCCTCTGGAAGTAATCCGGCAGAAAACCAAGCCAATATTGCACAAAAAATGAACGCTAAAGGAGTCCACCAAAACGACGCAGATGAATGTGCCCAAAGCCCAAGAATGATGCGATCAATGGGGATGATTTCAACATAAATTAATGCTGCAGCTAATGCACCAATTATTGGGACAATGAAATTCCATTGATGGCCTCTGCTCATTAGTGTAGATCCAAAGAAAGAAACTGCAATACCTTGAGCCATAGTCAGAGAAACACATACTAGGAACGGGATAAGGGATTCCCATAACAAAGGAGTTGTAATATTCAACACAGATTGAGATGCGATGCCAAATCCCATTCCGATTGTTACTGGTGTGAGTATCAAAACGATGTAAAAAGTGACTTCTTTGAGGTAGTATGCAAGATACGTAGATTGGAGGTCAATTGGTTGCATCGCTGGGGATGCGAGGAGGAAATTCTTGCCTCCACTTCTTTGAGAAACAATAGAACGACCTAAGAAAGCAAATGTTCCCATCCCCATAGAAAATAGAAAGACCATGAGATGAATCCCTAACCGTAATTCATCGAAAGTGAATGTCTCTCGAGACATTTCTTCTGCATCGACGCCAGTGACTGCGTCCCCCGTGAGGAATCTTAGCCCGATTGTTAATGCCATCGAAACAATCCCTAATAATGCTGGAAACATTAGGATTCGTCGACTCTTTGCAAAATCAACATTTTGTCTCCATTCTTCTTTGAACATCATGACAAAGGTAATCGGAAAAGACGACAAAAGGTCAGGTTCTTCCCTTCGCATACTCATGGGAATCACTCCTCTTCAGTCTCGTTTCCAGATTCAATCTCACCAATAGATTTTCCAACAAGACGAATGAAAATATCCTCAAGGGTTTCGTCAATATGTTCTCTCAAATCTTCCATTTTTCCAGATGCAAGTACCCGTCCATGATCAATAACCGCTACTCGGGTGCACAATCTTTCAGCAATTTCCAAAATATGAGAACAAAGGAAAATTGTGCCACCATTTGAAATATGTTCCATTAATAATTCTCGACATTTTCTTTGATAAATAGGATCAAGGTTTACGAATGGTTCATCAAGAAATAATAGTCTAGGTTCATGAATAAAGGCCGATGCAAGCATTACTTTTTGTCTTTGGCCCTTCGACAAATCTTTGCAAAGTGTCTCACTTTTGTCCGACATTCCAAACCAATCTAACCAATAATTCACTTTTTCTTTCGAATCCTCAACTTTCCTTAGGCGTGCAACAAATTCAAGGAATTCAGCAGCCGTAAGATATGATGGAGGAGATTCAGATTCAGGTACAATTCCAATATTTGCTTTGACTAATCTTGGCTTCTTTTCCACATTAATATCCAAAACTTTAGCCATTCCTTCAGTTGGTCGTAATTGCCCAGTAAGTAAACGAATAAATGTGGATTTACCTGCACCATTTGGGCCAAATACTCCAAAAAATTCGCCTGCTTTTACCTTTACATCAAGTGGTTGAAGCGCTACAAAATCTCCAAATCGTTTTGCTAAACCTTCTGCTTCTACCAGATATTCAGACAAGGGAGTCACTCTCCTGTCCACTCAGGTTTCCCTCTTTCCATAAAGGCGCTTACTCCAATTTCCTTGTCTTTCGTATCGAATAAATCAACAAACATGTTGTGTTCTAAAAGAATGCCATCTGTGATCGGATGATCCAATGCGGTCCTAACTGCTTGCTTTGCAATTTGAATTGTAAGGGGAGATTTAGCCGCTAAATTACTAGCGATTTTCATTCCTTTCTCCATTAGTTCATCTGGGTCAACAATATGATTCACCAGTCCTATCCGATAGGCTTCTTCTGCGTCAATCATCTCTCCGCCCATTACCATCTCCATAGCCTTACCATAACCGACGAGCCAAGTCAATCTCTGTGTCCCACCTCCTCCTGGAATGAGACCAAGATTGATTTCGGGAGTTCCAAACATTGACCGTTTAGTTGCTATTCTGATATCACATGAAAGGGCAAGTTCGCTTCCACCTCCCAAAGCATATCCATCAATCAACGCAATTGTTGGTTTTCTTAAATTCCAAACTGCTTCCCAAACATTGTCTTCAAATTCAGGGCGGATTGTATCACTATCTTTGCCGACAAATTCGCTTACATCAGCCCCAGCTACAAACGCGTGGGGTTTCTGCTTCTTTCCTTCTAGGGGTGGAAGAGGAGATGCTCCTCGAAAAATTAGTGCTCTTACATCATCTGATTCATTTGCCCATGTACAAAACGATTTGATGGCTTCTTTGACAGTGAAATTCAACGCATTCAATTTTCCTGGTCGATTTACCGTTGCTATGATTATGACTCCATTCTCAGAAGGGCATTCTTCGATAGTAAGTTCATCGACTTCAGGTAGTACGGCCATGTTCACTGGATGTGCGCTCGCTAAATAGCATCATTGCTGTTGAACATACACGTATTTCATTGGTTTGGACCAGGAGGAGGAGGTAAATCACCAATCTCTCCAGGAAGTGGAGGGGGTGGTAATCCGTCAAGATCGGGGAGAGGTTCCGGCTCACTTTCTGCTACACGTAACCCCACATCTAGTGGCACTCGAAGTCTTAGAACTCGATTCTCGTCGATTCGAATCAACACACGCCCATATGGATGCCCGGGTGGTGGATTCTCTGGTTCATCCAAAACTTGGATTTCGTTGGATGATTTCAGTAATTGTTGGAGATTTTCCCTAGAATCGTTTTCATGACGCGACCGTAAGGTGTCCCCTCTAATTCTAGCCAACTGTTTTCTTCTGCGTTTCTCGATTCCATCTCTGATTTCTTTTTGTGATTCTCGTCGATTGACTACTACACTATCAATTTCAGTCTCTAACATTGATTGAGCATCCACTTCAACAACATATTCCTTAGCTTCAACAACATCTTCCAATATTGCTTCAACTTCGATAATTTGATCATTTTCGACTGATTCTACTTCGGGAGTAATCACGTCAACTCCTCTTGTTCTACTCACTGGAGTTTGAATCTCAGGTTCTTCTACATCCTCCTCGTTTTCAACAGAAATTGTTGCTGACTTTTTCCTATTCCGAGTAGGAGGTGGCGCGGGGTCACCACCAGTAAACATCAAGATGGCTAGAAGAATCAAGAGACCCCCTGCAACTCCAAATTGTGCATTCTCTTCTAATGCACCTCTAAGCGTCAAGAATCCGGCCCCTCCAATGATGAGAATCATCCAGAGCATTAGTCTAGAGAAACCTGCCATTGTGCCGCCTCATTGCTTACGACCCATTGCCGTGGTTTGAGGTTGGCGATTGTTTCCATTCCTCCAAAAAAGACACAAATGCCTTCAAGGCCTTCGCTCTATGGGAGAATATCTCCTTCTCTTCCAACTTCATTTCAGCAAAAGTTCTACCATCTCCTTCATTCGGAATAAAGATGGGATCATAACCAAAACCATTCTTCCCACGAATTTCATCTGAAACAATTCCATTACATGTTCCTTCAAAGAAGAAATTCTCTCCATCAATGTGTATTCCGATTACACATCTAAAGGATGCGTTTCTATTCTCAATTCCTTTTAGTGAACGAAGAACTCCACTTATTCCCAATGTTTTGTGAACATATGAAGAATATACTCCAGGAAACCCTTCATATTCATCTAAAAAAAACCCGGCATCTTCTACCATTACTCCCAGTATTGAAGAAGAAAGATTAGAATTTGAAGCCGCTTTCATCAACTTATCTGCAGCAACAACGACAAGATCCGAAGACTGGATTTCATCTATTTCTGGAATTGGATTATATGATTCAATATCAATTCCGTATGGCCTCAAAGCTTCTTTTGCTTCAGCAATCTTTCCTTGATTTGAGGTGACGAACAGGATGGTCGTAGTCTCACCCATGATAACGAACTCTCCCACGAATTTCTTCAAATCTAGTAATAATTTCAGTCTTATCTAAGCCATCTTCGTTACCATCTTTGTATCCCTTGAGAACATAAGCCATTGCATCAGAATGACTAGGGTGGCTTGCAGAAAGACACTCTGCAAGAACTTGCAAATCTTGCCCTAACGCCTCAATCTCTGGAGCCAATCTCCCAAGTCCGAAATCAATAATCTGAATTGAATCATAATTGTCACATAGAAGATTATGCGTTGTTAAATCTCCATGTGAAACTCCTAACGAATGCAAATTTCTAATCAATTTTCCACAAGAATGCATCAATTTGGAAACTCGTTCAAAATCCTTAGATTCTCTTAGAATATTGAATAACGGCTCACCAGAAAGTCGAGTAATGACCAATGTAGAAGTTTTCTCGTCGAAATCTAATAATTCAGGAATTGGCATTTCCGAATTTGAAAGATGAACTAAAATTCTTGCTTCGGCAAAAAGACGACGTTTTGTTAGAGACTCATCTAGACTAGGGTGCCTATATCCTTTCGGCCGTCGAATTTTCATTACTGCATTGGTCCCTATCCAAATTCCAGCGATTGTTCTAGCTTCTGCACCGTCATGAAGAATTTCATCTGCAACCCATTGAGACGTGCCCTCCATGGTTACTCGAGAGCGAAGATGGATTCAAATGCACCGGGCCTGACGCATAATTGCCCATGTCTCTGGGATTGCCTGTTACCTCGTGCTCCATTAATGGGGTAGAAGATGAAGACTCATTCAAAGATAGGATACTATTGGCAAAGGAAAAATTGGGGAAAAAGGTGATGATATTAGGTCATCATTACCAAAGAGATTCGATCGTTGAACATGCCGATGCTACTGGAGATTCGTTTACATTATCGAAGATGGCTGCCGAAAGTACTGCTGAAAATATTGTTTTCTGTGGAGTGCATTTCATGGCAGAAAGTGCAGATATTCTAACTAATGAACAACAAACTGTTTCAATGCCCACAACAAGAGCCGGTTGCTCGATGGCAGACATGGCTAATTTACCAGATGTTGAAGATTGTTGGGGGGCCCTAATCGAAGAACTTGGACTTAGGGACCCAGCATTAAGATCTAATCCCGATCAAAAAGCAAATGCAGAGGATAATTTCTTGGTTCCAGTGACGTATATGAATAGTTCCGCTTCGCTCAAGGCTTTTGTTGGAAGACATGGGGGAATAGTTTGTACATCTACTAATGCGATGGGTGTAATACAATGGGCTCTAGACCGAGCTGGAGGATTAGGGAAGGTTCTATTTTTCCCTGACCAACATTTGGGTAGAAATACTGCATTAAAGATGGGATTTCAGCAAGAAGAAATGGTGGTATGGGACCCCAAAAAATATCCTGAAAGAAATGATTTAGAAAATGCTCGTTTTGTTTTATGGCATGGTTATTGTTCTGTTCACCAACGATTTACAGTAGATCAAATTCAACATCTACGTGAATCGTCCCCAGGTGCATTAGTTGTTGTTCATCCAGAATGTGAAAGTAAAGTGGTTTTAGCTGCAGATGCTGATGGTTCAACCGATTTCATACGAAAATACTGTGATGATGCACCGGCTGGTTCAGTAATTGGAGTTGGAACTGAAATTAATTTAGTTCAAAGATTAAATTTACAATACCCAGACAAAGAAATCCATTGTTTGGATGATTCAATTTGCCCTTGTTCAACGATGTACATGATTCATCCGCGCTTTTTAGCAGAACAACTTGAGTCAATCATTCATGAAGAGAATCGGAACATCATTAGTATCAATCAACAAACATCAAACGATGCACTATTGGCTCTTAACAGAATGTTAGAAGTATGATAATCAGTGAAGTTCCTCGGTACCATGGTTCCGAAGTCTCCAAACACATATGTCGTATCTTCCTGATAGTGCCCCGCCTCTCTTGGTAGTAGCTACCTTCTCGATATCCTTGTCCTTGGATAGGACATTTCCTAACTGTTGAGGAGTTGTTCCATGCCTAGTTGTCGTATTCACATGCTCCAATATTTCAGTTGTGTTCGCCTCGCCTTTATCAGCAAGGAATCTCTTGATGCGTTCTCTTAGTCTTGTAGTTCTCATTATTCTCCTCTCCTATTATTATTCATCCAATCAACTGTTGCCCATTCACAGATCCGGTATCCGGAAGAAAGAACCCCGCTTCGCCGAACCAAATCTACCCGTACTACTTGAGCATCGTTTTTCAGAAGTTTTTCTATCTGTTCGATGCTGGTTCCATCCATGTTAGCACGGGCGTGTTCAACGATTTCCGCGGTATTTCGCGGACGAGATTGAAGGTAGGATCTGATGAGATTTCGCAGATTTTCGCTCATCTTCTTCACCTTCATTTCTTCCGACTTTCCTTTGCTGATGCATCGGCAGCCGATATGACGGGGAGAGTCGGGGGGGTTATCAAATGACCGCCGTTCTTTGAGTAATTTCGTTACACAATCGACGAATAATTTACCATTTTAGATTTACTTTCTCTACCATCTTGGTTATTTTTCGTAACATATTCCCTCAACAGTGTAATAAAATGTAACAAAGATAGTAATTGAACATCATAATTATGAATGTTGAAATAACTAATGCCATTATAATGATTTCAAGGGAGATGGAGTTTTGGACGAATCGAAACCAAAAAAACATCTCAAAGTCCGGGGACGTCATCGGAGAATTTTACTATTGACATTGTCCGAAGGAACTGGGACTGTCTCATATCTTGCATTAAAATCAGGCTTACGTGTCCCACATGTTTCTGTAGAATTGAAAAAAATGAGAGAAGAAGGGTTAGTTGATTCAACGAGTACATCGGGAACCCGAGGTGCAAGAATTAGTTTGACGCAAAAGGGCCATTCCATCTTAGAATCTGACGAATTATCTCGAATTCCATTAATTCCATTCAGAACAATTGTTGACGAACAATATCAAATTCTAGATGTATTGGGAAATGAAGTATTATTGATGGTGACAAGAAAGGCACCTTCTCCCTTGATTTATCTCCCAACTATCGATGGGAGAAATGTACTTGCCGAAACAAGGGAAAGAAATGTGAGATACTATGATTCAAATTCATTTGATAGAATCGCATCACCCAGAGGTTCTAACCTTGAAAATATAGAGAATTGGGACAGATCCGGCTTTGGTTTAGTCAGAACTAGATTGATCGATCGTGACTCATCAGACCGATTAATAATTGGACGTTGGTTTAATTCATCTCTGGAAACTCAACCAGAAAAAATACCAATCGAACCACTCCCTGGGACTTGGCACCTTGGATCAATTGGAAGAAGCGGTGCAGAAGTAATTGTATCGAGCCCCGTAGTTTGTACATCTACATCTATTGAAATTGCGGGGCAACTAATGAAGAATTCAAGTAATAATTCGCTATTGATTGGAAGACAAGCAATTATTTCTGCACCATTGGGCCCAATTCCCCGAATAGTTTTGGAAGAATGGATTGAGCTTATTCATCCACGTCTTCGTCCAATTGCTAGACGTTCTAGACTTCAACTTCTAAATTCTTGGATCAATGGGGGGCGGGTTTCACGGCCATCGAGATTACCAGATATCACAGTTCGACGATTTCGAGAAGATTGGGGTAATAGGAATTTTTTAGACACTGATGCTTCTTTACCTAAATCAATAGCAACTGATGGTTTGGGGCCACTTGCAATAAAATCTCTAATATTGAGTATTATGAATCATCAATTAGTAGATTGGCTCTCATTGGAGTTACCTGAACCGGTAGGAGAATCATTGACTCGCCGATTACATCGTTATGATCGTATACGCCTATTAATTGCCCCCTGGTCATCAGTAAATGATTCGGGAATGGCAATTCTTCAAGCAGATGAAGTACATGATTTACCATTTCTACGATTTACAGAAACCAATGGTCGTAGTTTACCCGTGTATATCGGAAAGTCAACTAAGAGTAATATCGTCATTCCAAAGGGGTGGAAGATTCCAGAAGGCCCAGATGAACTCAATCAATTATCAACAATTTTACCAAAAATAGAACGCCCAAAAGGAAATGACGATGAAAATGAATTGTTACTGTTTGCATGTTCTATATTCCCTCAAGGCGATGAAATCTTTGCTAATCGAATTGAATCTATCCACCCATTAGCCTCATGGATTTCTTCTGAACCATCTGGCCGAGTAGAACGATGGGTTAGAATTGCAAAACGTATTCCTATTCATTGGTCAATATTGAATCCTCCAAATCTTACTCCATTAGACCGTATAGTCGATCTATGGGGGATTGTACCTCAAATGTGGATGGATTTGTTCAATGATAATGTCTCAGAGAGGATAATCCGACAAATGAATTCTAGAGCCATTATTCGGAAATTAGCAATGTATGCCTCTAATTCTGAAATTAGAAGTTGGGCCGCTGGACGGCTTCTTTCAATAGTACATTGGATGGCACCTACAGAAACGGAAGAGTTGGTTCGTTGGGGCGTAAATGCTTGGCTAGAAAATCCACCTTCTCGATGTGCTGATTCATTAGAGGGAGTTTTACATTTGATGAATATTCACCCAAATGTTCGGCAAGGTGATTTTGATGAAATGTCTGAAAGGATTAGACGTCTCGCCTGGTCTTTGCCAGAAAATCATGACTTACATCTATGGATTCTTCTTTCAGAATGGAATGAAAGAAACACTCAACCTTCTATTGAGAATCAGATGTTGTTTGTGCGCCACCTTCCATGGCGATGGTGGAGGACCCATTCTGCAGAGATGTTGACCATGATGACCGAAAATTCAGATGCACGAAGGATAATTTTGGACAATCCATTACCATGGCCAGCTATTGTACTTCGTCCTGAAGGAGAAATAGCGACCTTGCCGTTCGGTTTTGATGGAATATATCCGAGTTTAAGATTAACATTAGCAGATCGGCTGCGGCGATTCCTTTCTTTAGAAACCAGTGAAACAAAAATAATTGATTGCATGACAGACATTATTGAGTCATTGGATGATCTTCGAGAAAATCAAGCCCCTAGAACTGGGAAGACACATCATCATGTTGGTTGGCTTACTCGTCCTTTAGAAACATGGCCCCCGTTTCATAGATTATATGATTCAGATGGCGACCCAGAAGTTACGTTAGCAATCGGTGAACGTCTAGGGAATATTATTTCGCATGGCTCACGATGAATTCATATTGGTAATTGCACCGGCTCAGTTTGCCCCGACGGCAACACCGAGCTGACGACCTCCCTCGCCGGAAGGAAGGATGACGCCCGGCACCACGTACGGGGACTATGCCGTCGATCGAAGTTCACGGGGACCATTTGGAATGATCCGTGATGCAAACGACGGCTGGACGGTATATGGGTCCCCAGTTGACCAAATGGAATGATTCATGGGACAACCACACCGTCCAACAGACGTCCTGGGGCAGGGTCAAGCCCATGAGCTACGGCGATGATACGGGAAGTTGCGCCCCGGGACACATCTCTACGCATGATTCAATTCTAACCTCATGTACCGACACACATGGCCGAGTCAGTTGGGGTGCTTGGAGGTACCTTTGATCGACTTCATTCAGGACATAAAAATCTCATTCTAACTATTGCCTCTGAATGCAGTCATTTACAGATTCATCTTGCGTCAGATAAAATGGTGAAATTCAAAGATTCTTCAATTCAATCTTTTGAATTACGACATCGGAATCTTAGTGATTTTCTAGATGGTGAAGGAGTAAATGCTAGCCTACATATCCTTGAGGATCGTTTTGGGCCAGCAATTACAATGGATGAATGTTCAGTAATTGGTTGTACTAATGAAACATTATCTACATGTGAAGAAATTAATTCATTAAGAAAAGAAAAGGGGTTTCAACCACTTAGAATTATACTGGTAGAACATGTTCTTGATGAAAGTGGAATTATTCTATCATCATCTCGAATTCGTTCAGGAATTGTAGATCAATCAGGAAGACTTTGGTTAAATGATGAAGAAAGGGGCCTTGAATATCATATGCCCGAAATTCTTGATGAGGAATTAAAACAACCAATGGGAATTCTGCATCAAGGACCGGAAGATAATCCTGCAATCGCAATGAATTCAGCTCTCGATTCAATTCCTGAAAATATTCCAATAATTGCAGTAGGAGACGTTACGGTTTTGGCAATGCAGGAAGCGGAGAGGACCCCATGGATCTCAGTAATTGATGGAAAGACTCAACGAAAAGAATGGAATAAATTTAATCAAATTAGAATGAATAAACAACAGATCATCCACGTTCAAAATCCTGCTGGAATGCTTACTCCAAGTTTGATGCAAGGATGTTTGGAAGCGATAACAAATTCAGATTCAGTCATTATTCAAGTCGATGGCGAGGAGGATTTGGCTCCAATTCCATTAATCCTAATGATGCCTCTTGATTCTGTACTCATGTATGGGCAACCCAATGAGGGGTTAGTGGTTAGAACAGTCGATTTAGATGCGAAACGTCGAGCACGCCGTTTTCTCGATGCTTTCATCGAGGGGGGCCGTTCTTGACTTTAGTTAGTATCACAGTTTGTGCACGTGATGCTGAAAATTGGGTTGATCAGTGTTTCTCTTCATTAGTTTCACAAGATTATCGTCCAATCGAAATTATCGCTGTAGATGATGGTTCATCGGATGGAACTTTGAATCAAATGTTAGAATTTAGAGATTTGAACGCCAATGACGATATTGAAATTACAGTAATTAGCTCAAAACCTTTAGGACTTTCATCAGGAAGACAATTGGCTCTAGAATCTGCCAGCGGAGAATGGGTTGCAATAACTGACATTGATTGCTGCCCTGAGTCAAATTGGGTTTCAATAATGATGTCTGCCAGGGACAATCTTCCAGCGGAAAATATAGTGGCAGTGACAGGTCGAACTGAATTTGCTGAAGGAAACACGAAAATATCACGGATGCGTTCCAAATCAATTCAAAGAAAATATGATCAAAGGTCCAGAATAGTTACATTAGCAAATGGCCCCTGTTCGATTTTTCAAAAAGATGCGCTGATTTCTATTGGAGGATTTGATCCAAGTTGGTATCATGCAGAGGATATGGAAGTTAGTTTATTGTTGATACAGAATGGGGGCACAATAATCCATACACCTGATGCATTGGTTAGACATGTGGCTGAAGAAGAACTTTCTGTTTTTCTAAGAAAAAGGTGTCGTGATGCTCGCGCACATATGAGAATCATTCAAAAATATGGTTTTCACGGAATAAGAGTTCAAAATGGAGATGTTCAAAAACATGATTTTGTAAGTGACGCTGCAAGAATGATTTGGCTTTCCCCGATCCTAATCCTTGGGATTTCTATGTGTAACATAGGCCTAGTAGTAAGTACTCCTCCTCTATGGTGGGGTATTGCTTTGACGACGCTTGTTTTGGTTCTTTTACTTGCGATAAAAAAGAACGAATTTTTGTGGAGCGCATCTCTATGGTATGGAGCATTTCTTGGTTTATGTGATGCTATGCTCAAACGAAGAGGGCATTGACGTCATTCATCTGAATTTTCAGATTCTTTTTCGAGCATTGGCAAAACAGTTCCAAAACCAATGAGGGGAATGCATACGGCGTAAACTCCAGGATCTACCCACGTGTTGTTCACTATTGACCAAGCAAAGTAGAATATCACTCCTGAAAGCATTAACCAAGAACCGATGGTCACATTGAGTCCATCTGAAAAATCAAAAAGAGGTTTCCATCTATTTGGAGAAATAAACGAGTTAAACCAAGAAAGGGCTCCTCCCTCCTCTGTCTTCTGAAGAATTAGAAGCCCAAATGCTAGAATTAATCCTCCAATAATTGTGAAAACGATATCTCCGGGACTAACTTCAACCCCATTATGGGCAGTGAATGTATTGTCCGCGAAGTTACCATAGGACACAAAACCGGCCCAAACGACCTTTTGACCGGCTGCATAAGCACCAATCGCGATGTTTACTACATCTACAATTAATGCCCAAATGCCGGTCATGACTGCAATTTTCCCTAGCATAGGAATCTCTGGAATCCAATCGATGCCCAAAGATGGTTCGGGACTTTCCTCGTCGGCCATGGACCGCCGACCATTGAGGTCGTCTTAACCATTGCCGGATGGATTAGGCTGCAAATCACAACCGTCGTTGAAGTTTGTAAGTACCATTTGCAACCAATTTGATTGTTTCATCAACCTCACACATGATTCGAATCGCATCTAGCCCTCTCGGAATAAGGCTAGACACATGCTTAGTTCGACCTCTTCGACCTAGGCTGACATTCTTTACATGGGCTAGACTGGCAGAATGGAAACTGTTGATTATTGAGGATAATGACCTAGACGTCAATGGTTTCATTCCGGCAAATCTGCAGGCTTGAGTGTATGTTTCCCAAATAGTTCCAGTTGTTTGTGTTAAAACTCCATTTCTTTCGTTGATAATAATGGAAGTCATGGTAAGTTTCTGATGAAGAGGAAGTCCTTGAAGAAGTGCAATCACCCTCTCATGTTCCACCTGTTTGTGGGCCGATTGTACATGTTCAATTTCGATTGAATTACTTTTGGCGGATTCAGCTCTTAAAGTAGAAACTCGGAGTAGGTCTATCGCTCTTCGCGCATCTCCATGTTCTTTTGCAGACAGATCTGCACAGAAGCGAATGGTAACTTCATCCCATGACCCCTGACGAAGACCAATCTTTGCTCTATCTTCTAGAATGTCGGCTATCTGGTCCGAACCATAAGGAGTGAAGATAATGTCTTCTGCAGATAATCTTGAACGGATAGGACCAGGGATTCTTTCAGTAAATCCAATATCATTACTAATTCCGATGATAGATGCCCTACTTTCTCTAAGGAGAACATTTAGGCTGGTTAGGTCGTAGAGTAACTGATCTTCCGATCTAGAGGCTAATTGATCCATTTCATCTAGGATCAAGATGTGGACGCCTCCTTGCCTATCCATTCTCCTTATTGCTTCTGAAAGCACACGATCGGCAGGCCAACCAGTGAATGGAATGATTTGATCACCAGGTTGTTGAAGTCCTTCTGCTATCCCATGAAGCACTCGATAACGAGTATTGACATGTTGGCAGTTTATCTCATGAGTGTAGATGCTGCTGCCAATAATTTGCGCTCGTTCTTCGAGCTGTTGAGCTACGAAACGACTGGCAGCAGTCTTGCCAACTCCTGAGGGGCCAAAAAGAATCATATTTCCTGGAATATGCCCTTCTAATGCATCAGCAAGATTCAGTACCATAGCTCTGATTTGTTCATCTCTATGATTTAGAGCAGAGGGAGCATGTTGTGGATCGAAGACTCGACGATCAATAATTACAGAATTTTTCCGACTTGCTGAATCGAAAATATTCGCCATAGTGTTCTACTTCCTTCATGTTCAAACAGGCTCGGTGGAACCGACTGTGCGAACGGGACTTGGGGCACACCTGCGTCAATGACTTAATCCTGTTCATACGAAATCAAGCAACATACCAATTCTTAACAAAATAAGAACCTCTTTCCAGAGAGATATTATTGTATTTGAATTCCTGAAATATCAAGATTGTATAATTGTCCATCCTCAATTTGAATCGTATTTGAAGGCAATGATGGCATGGTGAAACCAACTTTCTCTTCCTTTCCAGAAGCATAAGAATGTGTGATTAGAAAGGTCTTGTGACTTTCTTTAGAGGCTGTTCGAATAATATCATCTGGACGGTGATGATATGGGAATTCAGCTCCGTTTGGGACCCCCATTTCTAACAAGATTACATGGGAATTTGGGATTCTTTGGTCTATTGTTTCGCATGGTCCTGAATCCCCAGTATGTAGAAGAACAAAACCATTTGAATCCCGAAGTAGATACCCGTGTGGATCGGTCTCAGGTGTATGTTTCACTGGAAAACGCTCGTAATCCCATCCACTTGCATGACCCGTATCATTCACAATCCATTCTACTCTTTCTTCGATGACTTGTTCAAGTGAATTTGGAAACGCAAGTTCACAGATTTTTTTCATCCTCTCTATTCCATTTGGATGAAGATGTATTCGGAGTCTTGATTTCCCTTCCCTATCAGAAATAAAACGACGATCAAGCAATAAAAATGGCAATCCAAAAACATGATCTCCGTGCCAATGTGTAATCAATAAATCAGTGATTTGAGAAGATGAAATATTATTTGTTTGTAATTGGTGAAGAATAGTTGGCGGGGCATCTATCAGGACACGTTCATCTAGAAGCATGCATGAATGGAATCGACCAGGTGGGCAGAAAGCATTTCCAGAACCCAAAACCCTCAGCCTAGAAGCCATACAATGCCAGAGATAAGGCCTTCTTCATTCAACCTACCCCCTCTGAATGCTATTAGACGTCTCCATTGAAATAGTAATGATTGACCCGTCAAATCATCAGAGGGAGTACCTTGACTGATTACTCTAACAAGAATCCTTACCTTTCTAGGGTAACCGTAAACCATGTTCTAAATGGTGAAGGTTCCAAAAAAGAAACGAGACATATTGTTTTTGATTTGGGTGATTCTGGAATAGAATACAAAGCAGGAGATGCCCTCGGTGTTTTTCCAACATGCCCTCCTAATCTAGTTGATTCGATACTTGGGAAATTAGGGTGCCCTCCTGATGAAATCGTGGTGGTAAAAAATGAAGATATGGAATTACGAAACGCACTTCTTCACAAGTGTGAGATTCATCGTATTTCAAAACGATTTATTGAAGGATTAGCGCCGCATTTTTCCTCTAATTCTTCTAGCATTCAAATGAAAATTGTAACTCGTTCGAGGAAAAATTCTTTCGGATTGATTGTTGAGGATTGGGAATCTAATACAGAAAGTGACTTACCAGAGAATTATATTCCACTAGGTCCAATTGATGACCCTGAGAAAGCATTGTGGGTATCACTCGTAAACGATCCCCAAATGATGGAAGATTACATTTGGTCTAGAGAT
>Ga0208407_1000306_pt1 | contig 23162 bp, 22 predicted proteins | sample ETNtaG_9_FD_185775 | JGI IMG/M metagenome (GOLD analysis project Ga0208407, IMG submission 185775) | Marine microbial and viral communities from oxygen minimum zone, Eastern Pacific Ocean - ETNP201406SV69 (SPAdes) (version 2) | ecosystem: Environmental > Aquatic > Marine > Oceanic ...
CATCATTTGCCCTGTCAGTACTTCCAACACCCGTCTTCATCTTCGCCATAGCCTTCCGAAACCAGTTCCTCGGATGAATCATTCGCGTCGTGCGTGAGGGGGGCGGAAAGATTCGACCACATTCGGATCGGTTGTAATGTAGGGGCCTCCGACCAGATCAACGCAGTAAGGGACCGCTGCAAAAACCGAATCTAAAATCTCCCTTATTGATCTCGGCGATCCTGGGAGATTGATCACCAATGAAGAGCCCCGAATTCCGGCGGTCTGTCTTGATAGCATCGCAGTGGGTACGTACTTCATCGAAACTGCACGCATCTGCTCGCCGAAACCTGGCAGCATCCTATCGCAGACTGACTCGGTCGCCTCGGGAGTCACGTCCCTAGGGGATGGGCCAGTACCACCAGTGGTAACTACGACGGAGCACCCCAAGTTGTCGATTAGGTCGACAATTGCCTCCTCGATGGATATCTTTTCATCTGCTACAATTCTCCTGATGGCTTTCCACTGTGAGGTCACGGCATCTTGAAGGAATGACTCGATTGCTGGCCCACTGAGATCCTCGTACTCTCCCGAACTAGCCCTGTCTGAGGCAGTCAGGACACCAAAATAGCATACTTCGGAATCTCCCATTGGCATTCCGTAGAGGCATTCAGAGAAAACGCCGTCGGTACCCAATTGGTGCAATGGGCACGTTCAAAGACCGCCGATTCGAACAGGCATCTCCGGAGGTAATGAGGTGCCGAGTCTTCCCCAACACGCACTGACAATCGTTTCCCAAGTAACGACGTTTCAGGTGCATCTTTCGCCAAATGAATCGTTGGTTGAAATAGTCTCGTCGCCCAATCTCTGATACGGGTGATTGACATGAGTGACCAGACGAAGTACGCAAACCAGATAGCAGTAGTAAAGCAAGAGTGCCCTGATGCCGATGAAGGTGAGATTGGGAAGGAGTTTGCTCGGTATGAGGAAGACTTCCTTATCCCTCCTGAAGATGCATTGAGATCTGTGATCAGGAAGTTCCAGGTTTCCACTGGTGCAGAGGTCACGACCAATACATCCGCTCCGGTTCGTGAAGAGAAGAAGGTTGGGAGATTCTCTGAATTGGGACCCGAAGACAGGAATGTTACAATCGAAGTGGCAGTAGTTTCCTATACCCCGAGGACTCAAATGGTTAGGGGCGAAGAGAAGCAGATTGCTTTCGGATGGATTGAAGATAACCCCCATGAAGCTACATCTGAGCGGGTTCGATGGGACTACAAAGACTGGGGCAACAAAGGAGAGTCGATGATTCCCGGATCTATTGTAAGGCTAGAGGGAGTCTCCGTTAACGAATGGAACGGAAAGAGATCCCTGAACATCAATCGAACAACTAGGGTTACTGTCGTGAAGGAGGGCGGAGGGACTGCCCCCCCAACTGGCAATGAAACCCTAACTATTGCCAGAGCATCTGAAGTGGAAGGTTTCGTAAATTTAGTTGGCAGAGTAATGTCTGCAAAGCCCGATGTAATCGTTAGGAAAGACGGGAGTGGGGAGATTCCAATCGTTAGAGGAAAGATTGCTGACGACTCGGGCAGTATTGGTTTCCTTTCTTGGAAAGCGTTCGAACATGAAGAAGGAGCTTTGGTTAAGATTGTGGGGGCCTCCGTGAGGAAATTTCGTGAAACTCCAGAGATTCAAATTAATGATGGAACCGTAATAGAGGCTTATCACGATACTTCATTCCCGGACATTACCAAACTGTCTGAGTCTGATAAGGTTAGTATTGCCGATCTGAGGAATGGGATGAGGGATGTCTCGATAACCTTGCAAGTCGAGAATTGGGCTCAGAGAACTTACGAGTCCCAAGATGGTAGTTCCAAGGTTGTAAGAAGTGGCGATGTAATGGACCCAACAGGAAGGTGTAGGCTTACTGCTTGGTGTGATTTTGATCCAAAACCTGGAGAGACCATCATGATTGAGGAGGGAAGGGTACAGTTCTGGCAGGGATCTCCAGATTTGGTAATCGATAGCTTAGAGCAGGTCTCGAGTCTTGCAGACGCCCCGTGGGAAAAGATAGATCCGGATAATCACTGGGTAGAGGTTGGCCTAACAGAAATGACTCGGGGTGGTTCTCGAAGAGGAATTTCGACGGGAGGAACAATTGTCGCCATCAATAGTGGCTCAGGAATAATTGAGAGGTGCCCAGAATGCAGGAGAATGCTGAGAGATGGTGCTTGCTCGGAGCACGGGGCCCAGATAGGAGAAGAAGACCTGCGCCTGCGATTTGTGATAGATAACGGAGTTTCGAATGCAAACTTATTCCTCGGCAAGGAATCATCCGAGAGCTTCCTTGGTATGAGCATGGATGATATCAAGAGTGAGATTTCGAGTATCGGCAAAGAGGCTTTCATTTCCAATCTCCGAAGTCGGGTCCTAGCGCGAAAAATGGCAGTCCATGGCAGGTGCGCCGTGGACGGACAGGGTGCGATGTTGTTTGCTGACAAGATAGAGGTGGTTGATCCAAACCCTGCTGAAGAAGCGGAAGTGGTGATGAAAAAGTGGGAGGTGGTTCTGTGATTTCTGGAACTGGAAGCAGAAGAGCAAGACAGAGTGCGATTCGAATTTTTGCTCAAGAATACTCAGAATCTTCATTGATTGAGAGAGGAGCTGGCGAATATGATCCTAGTTTTGTAATCACCAAATTAGGTGCCAAGGTGAATCGATGTCTGGTCTGCGGGGGGCTAGAGAGAATGGAAAGGAGAGACGGGGACTCGGGGCCTTTCTACAGAGGGCAGGTTCGAGATCCCTCGGGCACCCATTACTTCGATGTGGCTCCGTTCCAACCTGAACTACATCCTGATGCAGAAGAGTTGCTCGCTAGATTCGAAACAGGAGACTCGATTCTAGTTTCAATAGTAGGTAGGCAAAAGTCAAACGAGTCAGAAGATGGGGGAATTTTCACCTCCATAAGGGCTGAGAGTTTCACTGAAATAGATCTCGAGGCTTACAAGTCATGGATGGTCGAGGCTGCTGATGCTACCCTTAGGAGACTGGAAGCATATGCCTCATCACAAGGAGCCGAGTTGAATGAGGAGGGTTTGAGAGTTGCCGGAGTCCCGGATGATCTTGTTCCTGGATTGCTGAAGGCACGAGAGCATTACTCAGAGTTTGACACAGAGGCTTACAGAGTTTGGATACTCAAGGCCTTTTCAAGGGCTCTCGGGAGGGCGGAAGAAACACCTGAAGTATCAATCGACGATAATGCCAAGTCTGTGGATTCAGCCCCTGTTAAGTCAGTTGAGAGTGCGGATCCAAGAGATGTCATATTGGGAATAATGAGTTCCAGTGGAGGGGATTTAGTGGAGTACGAAGACCTGCAAGCGGCTTGCATCTCGGCTGGCGCCTCGGCAGAGGAGGCAGAGGATGCAATAGAGCATCTCAGGGACATCACCATGGAAATTTCAGAACCAAAATTTGGTTTCTTCTCCAGTTCCTCATGATCTTCTCTATCCACTGTCTGAATCTAGCGAAGATAACTTGGATCTGATCCTATCAATAGTTTCTCCAGTATCCTCGACCAATGTGATTTTTTCACTACCAGAGGTCATTTCTGCGCCCTTCACTTCGGCAATGTTTGTTGCGACCATTAGTACACGGTTCCGTACGAATTGCTCTTTGATTGGCCAGCCTCTCCTGTCGGCTAGTCGTAGCAGGAGGTCCCTCTCAGAATCCCCCCATGACCCTCCGTGGCCCCGTAGGATGGTGCCAACCATCCTCTCAAGATCACCCACTCTGGCATGAATGGTCAGAATATCTCCTTGGATGTGACTGGGTTGATTGTCCAGGCCGATCAATAATGAGTCACTGGCATCCTCCAGCAAGGCTTCTGGTGGAACGGCCTGGAATTCCTCGATGGCAATTTCGGGAGCCCCCTTCTCTTCCACGGCCTCTGTTTCTGACTCTTGAAAGAGGGAAGACTGGAGGCCGTTTCTCCTCAAACTTCGCTTAATCCTCCCCCATCCATTCATCTGACTTGTCAGCACGCCTGCTACTCTACCCATCAGAACGGTCCTATTCCCCGTCAGGTCAAGCTCTAACTTCTTGCACATCTCATGCAAGTCATCCCTATTCATCTCGGCCAGATTCTCGATCGTCATTCTCCGAGAGTCATAGTTCAGATGCAACCACAGCCGCTGCCTTCTCTCCTTGTGAGATCCTGAAGACTTGATTCCGAATACCTTCAGAACGTTTCCCATTTCCTTATGCGACATGGCCTGAATTCCCTCCCAGGACAAGTCGTTTTCAGCGAGAACCTGTTTGCTGATCAAACGAGCCCGGAGAACCTCTACTGAACCTGACTTCGATATCCCAGAACTCTCCGCCCTCTGTCTCAGATTCTGAAGACTCTCGGTATAGAGAGAGTTCAGTAAATTGGAGTCGACCTTCATGATTACAGGTACTCCTCGAGAGGGTTCCTTAGTTATCGGTTGCCCCAATCTTAAGCAGTAAAGGGTGATTTGAGACGCGTATTCTAACTACGGTTGCTATTCTGGGAGGAAGGGCGGAGCATCTTCGTCTGATGGGTGGTCACGGGGGACATCCCTGGTGGTTTCGTTGACTAGGCTCCCCCAGTCCATCAAAAGAGCAATGACGGCCCGCTGATACTCACTCATTGCAACGAGCCTCTCCAACGAGAGTGTCCTCCTACCATCCTTGGAAATAGTTTCCATCCTTATCTCAACCCTGACCTCATCGTGGTAAATCTCCCCATCGGGATCGTGACAAGATTGCTCCAACACCAAATCTCGATTCGCCTCCGCCTGTCTTAGTATTGCGCCAACCTGTCTATGCCTAACTTCCAACCCGATTACGCCATGCATCGAACTCTCCAAACTCCCCATAATCCTGCTTTGGACCCAAAGAACGGTATTTCCCTCAGTTTCGGTGAGTTTTGCAGCCAATCGAGGGGTCAATCCTGCTCGAGAGACTATGGCTATCAAGTCTGAATATGGGGGCGGAACAAAGTGAGGGGCACCTCGCTCGTTCGGCTGGGACAACAGAGTGTGCCTCCTCTCAGTCTGGTTTGTCCTATCGTACTCAGCCCTGGTAATCACAAATCCATCAATATCGCCTTTGTCCAGAAGTCCGGCTAGTACGATGGGCAGATTATTTGAGTCAACGGGCGGTTCGAAATCGGGAGTCAGGCTCGTCAGTTCATCGGATGATACTGCCTGCAAGTCTGGTCGTGCCCTGAGGAGTTGTCTGCGAACCAGTCCTGAGTCTGAGACAATTATCGCAGACTTGGGTTGGTACATCAGGCGGTCCGAGGATACTAGGACCAGGCTTGGTCGTCTGGGGGTTCTGGCCCCGATTACCTGACATCCACTATCAGAAATCATCTCTTCTCTACCGAAAATATCTGATGCTGGGAATGCCAACAGGTCAATATCGCCCTCTGAAAGTGATTTTATTCCGGATTCGAAATCCTCGAAGGGAGTGACTGAATTCTCGATATCCACTGGGTCGGAGGATTCCAAGTGAGCGTGAATCTGAGAAGATACTTGGCATTGCGGAGAGTCCAGAGTTCCAACAACTATCCGGTTTTCCATCGCATCCACCTCAAGGGGGGGGCACGCCTTGTACCCATTCTGAGCGGCGTGCGCACCCGTTGATATATGCGACCCCTAGGCTGAATACATCATGGAAGCGGAGAAAATGGGGTCAATGAGCCTTGATTCGATCAAGAACTTCGTCGAAGAATCCATTGAAGAGTTGGTCCTAGAAAAAATGAGTTCGAACCTAGATAGGCCAGTGATGTCGATCGCTAGTGACGTTCTACTTGGAGGGGGGAAGAGGTATCGCCCAATCCTGGCCATACTTTCCTACAAGGCTGCAGGTGGAGATGACTACAAGGAAGCATTAGACCTAGCACTATCCTCAGAATTAATTCACACCGCCACCCTAGTGCATGACGACGTTTACGATCAATCAAAAATGAGACGTGGGAAACCTACAATTCACTCAACCCATGGTACTTCACACGCGATAATTTCTGGGGACTACCTATTCACATTGGGCTTCGAATTCGGAGCCAAGTACGATGAAAAAGTAGTCGGGAGGGTTAGAGACGCCTGCGCTGGGATAGCATCTGGCGAGATCCTGCAGTTCGAGCACATAGATGATCTCAACACCAGGCCAGAGGACTACTACGCAATTATCGATGGCAAGACTGCTGGGCCGTTCGCGGCAGGGTGCTCTAGTGCTGCGATGATAGCAGGTTCGAAAGAGAGTGTTTCCGATGCATTGTGGGGCTATGGGATGGAGTTGGGCAGAGCATTCCAGCTTGTTGATGACATCTTGGACTTGGTCGGGGATGATTTCATCGGAAAGCCACGTGGAACCGATGTCCATGAAGGGAAAATGACTTTGCCAATCATCTATGCACTAACAATGCTTCATGGTGCTGACAGAGATCAACTAAAGGACGTGCTAACAAACTTCGGAGATGACAGGCTACATGAGTTGGTTGAACTACTGGAGCAGGCGGGTTCATTCGAATATGCTAAATTGCTTGTTTCGAATCATGTGGAGAGGGCTTTGGACCATATAGAAATTCTACCAGATTCTGAGGAGAAGGAAATGCTCACTGAGATCGCTTTGATCTCGGAGTCCAGAACAAACTAACGGAGGTGCTCCCCCTGGACGCGGAGAAATACTGGGATGCGATAATCATCGGCGGCGGGCCTGCGGGAAGCACCGTTGCGAGGTATGCGGCTGAGGGTGGTTTGAGTGTCTTGGTTATTGATGGCAGGGACCCAATTGGATCGCCGCTACAATGTGGAGAGTTGGTTCCCACAAATGAGGAGATGAAGAGGCTGTGTCCCGGGGTTCCTGAGATGGACGACCTATTCAGGACTCCTGCTAATGCCATCTCAAGGAAATGCGAGAAAATGAGGATTGTCAAGCCAAATGGAAAGGGAATGGAGTATGATTTCGAAGGAATGGTGCTAGATAGGGTTGCTCACGATGAGGCTCTGGTCGAGCTTGCACAATCAAAAGGTGCAGATTACCTATTGGGGAAACGCGTCAAACGCGTCGATGGAGATTCTGTTGTCCTTTCCAATGGATCAACAATGAGGGGGAGAGTGATTGTGGGAGCAGGGGGGCACAATGATCCAATTAGGAAGAGGTACTGGGACGAGGAGTCTCTGAACATCCCTGTCAAATTCGCCCTCAAGAATGGAGATCATGCCGAGGCACTAGAGTTGCACTTCGGATCAGTTGCCCCTGGAGGTTATGCATGGGTATTCCCAAAGAATTCGGGATCCAATATTGGCTTGGGGATACAGAGGAGGATGTCAAGAGGGAAGAGCCTAGAAGAATATGCAAATGATTTCATCGAGCGATTCGAAGGAAGAGAGGTTTTCCGAGGAGCTGGATATCTCCCGATGTCTGGAACTGTTAGTACGTTTGTTAAGGGTAATTACATGATAGTAGGAGATTCGGCTGGAATGGTTCTGCCATCAAACGGAGCAGGCATTACCATCGCCATGATTGGGGGCAGAATTGCAGGGGAGGTGATTTCTGAGCATGTCAATAACGGCATGGATCTGAAAGAATATGAGAAAAGGTGGGAGTCTCAGATGGGAGATGTAATGAGGAATTCAAAGAGGTCTTTTGCCATTGGGAGCATATTGTTCAGATTCCCAGATTGGTTCCTGAATTTTGCGTTCAACCCAATTACAAAGGGGATAATCTGGAGGGCAGTGACGTGCCGAAGAATGTTCTGGATCTTCTAAGGCGAGCGAGCGGACCAAATTGTTGCCATTCCTGGGAAGATCACTCGAGCCTTGACATCTACGAATCCGACCTCCTTCAGCATCGAGACGTAGTCACTAGTTGTTCCGAATTCGGAGTACGTCTTTGTGAGCCACTTCCATGGATGATCACTCTGGCCGCATACCATCCTGGCATATCCTCCCACCCAGACCTTCATCCAAAGAACACCAAGAAAACCGTGGACTCGGTTCATCTTGGCTGGGTCTACAATGATAATTGGCGAGCCCGGCCTGAGGACCCTTAGAGATTCAGAGAGGCCGGCTTTCTTGTCGTACCAATCCCTGAATGAGAACAAAGAGCAAAGGCCGTCAAAGGAGTCATCATCGAAAGGAAGTTCTTCTGCGGTGCCTTCGACAAAGATTGCTGGATTGTCCCCCCTCCTTTGACGAGCAGAGTTCACTCTCTCCTCAGCAGCAGCAAGCATCTCGGGAATTGGATCTAGGCAAACCAACTCATTTCCAACAACGTCCTCTGCAAAGCTGCCGGGGCCGCATCCAACCTCCAAGATTTTTCCTTCCGGAAGCGTCTTCCTGACGATACTACGCCACCTTGAGACCTGTCCCAAGGTGGCAAAGCGATTGATTCTATCATAGACAGGGATTGTGGCCAATAGGTTTCTCTGGAGTTCATCCCAGTCATCGGCACCCATCCCCTCCGCGTCCATACCATGGGCCCGAAGAAAGCCGTATTTGGAAGGTTCCCGAGAGGGTGCATGGGCGGAGTCGAACCGGTGGGATTCAGGAGGTTATCATCATAAACTCCTCAATGGTCGCCGATTGCACCGTAGGTGCATAGAATGGGACGAGAAGAGGTTCTACGAGCAATAAGACAGGCCGAGAGTGAGGCAACTGAGACTATAGCCGAAGCGGAGTCAAAGGCCGCGGAGATTGTTTCCAAGGCGAGACTGACGGCTACTGAAATTATCCAAGCAGGGAGATCTGACTCTGAGGCCAATGCCCAGAATATGATTTCTGAGGCGAGAAGTGCTGCCGAGAGTGAGGCGAAGAAAGTCTCCAAAGAGGGAGACTCGACAATAGGTTCAATTCACGACGGTGGGGAAGGAAGTAGAGAAGACGCGGTTAACGCAGTTTTAGACGCCTTCAGGTCCTGAAATTCTAGAGGAATTAGATGTCACAAGTAAATACTCAGCAGATGGGCCGGATGGTTGCTGCTGGGAACAAGGATGACCTGGGGCGAGCAGTAGAAATCCTTGCTCATCTAGAAGCCTTGCACATTATCGATTACGATGGCAGTGAGGACGGTTTCTCTCTTGGATCGCCTGAGGAGGGATCGGAGGATGTTGGGCGAGAACTAGTCAAGGCGAGAGCAGCGGCTTCGGTGGTTGAGACGGCGGGACCGTCGAGACCGGTGCCAGCGGGCCCGGTCAGAGCCTCCCTCGGAGGAGACCTGCCCGCCAAGATTGACCGGGTTCTTTCTGATAGTTCCAGAATTGATGATTTGGGGAATGAGATCTCATCACTGAAAGAGGAGGAGGAGTCACTCTCGCGAGTCTCCCCCCTAGGAATCGATCTCGAGCTTCTTGGGGGATACGAATCGATTACATCGTTCGTTGGAACGGTGGAAAACATTGCTGAAGCAAGGGAGTCTGTTGGATCAGGTTTGATAATCGAGGGAAGGACAGGGAAGACTGGTTTGGTAGCCGTATTCGTCAGAAACGAAGACTCTGCACAAACCTACTCCAAACTGGAAAGGGCCGGATTCGAAGCCATCCAAATACCAGAGGGCAATGGTTCGGCAACTGAACGTCTATCCGAAGTTAGGAAGTCGACGGGTGCCCTTGAAGGGGAGAAATACGACTTGGAGAAAAGGATTGAGGAGTGGAGCAGATCAAACGGGGAGATGCTTCTTTGTGGACTAGAGGTCCTTGAAAGGGATCATGACGTTTTGACTGCCCCAGTTAGGATCGCAGTCTCTGAGCACGCCTTTGTAATCGATGGTTGGGTCCCAATGGGAAGAGCAGGAGAGGTCCAAGGGGCCCTGAAGGACGTGTGCCTATTCACAGAAGTAAACCCCTTCGAGATGGAGGCAGGTGGCGGGGGTCACGGCCACTCCGATCACCACCACAGTCAGAAGATGCCCCCAATTGCATTCCAAGAAAGGAAATCTAGCAGACCAATGGAATTGCTTACCGATGCAGTGGGAAGGCCGGCCTACGGTAGGATTGACCCCACATTATTCATGTTCATCACCTATCCAATTTTCTTTGGAATTATGCTCGGAGATATGGCATACGGTCTCGTGACAATGGGCTTGGGTGCCCTCCTAATGAGTCGATCTGGCACGAACGAGATGCTGAATCTAGGGGGGAAATTCCTGATGTACATCGGATTCGGGACTGTTTTCTTCGGTTACCTATACGCGGAGTTTGCTGGATGGGAGATTTTCCCCCATTACGGATCAAACCCGGCTATTGCTCTGCAGGTGTTATACCCTGACATCAATACTCCTGAGACTTACCACGCATGGACTGCCTCGCTTCCCCTTGGAATCGAGCTTGCCTTCCCTTTCCACAGAGTCGTCATGGTCGATGGAGGGGGGAATCTAGAGCATTTGATCCTACTAACGATCTATCTGGGCGTGATTCATGTATTCCTTGGTCTAGTGATAGGCTTCAGAGACATTTTGCTGTTCGGGAACGGTCATGGGGGGTTCGGTTTCGTCTGCGCATTCTTTGAGAAGGGGACGTGGATGATCCTGCTAGTTGGTGGATTCATGTTTGCCTATGGCTTCATCGGACCAGCCAAGTGGATGATGGAACCCGGTGCAGCCATCGCGGTTTCAGCAACTGTGATGCTGATGTGGACTCTTTACAAGTACCATGGAGTGCCGTTTCCAATCAATATCGGACTTGCCCCCATAGAAGCGGTTGGAATGATGCCCACGGTGATATCCTATGTCAGGTTGTTCGCAGTTGGAGTTGTGGGGGTCAAAATTGCAGAAACAGGGAATTCGATGCTATTCGCCGAAATCAACTTCGACGAGCCCCTAATGGCGATAGTCCTCGTAATCGGTTGGTTAGCAGTTCAGTTCTTCGCATGGGGCCTGGGGGTATTCAGCCCAAATATTCACGCAGCCAGATTGCACTTTGTAGAGTGGATGAGGCAGTACTATGACTCAAGCGGGGAGGCTTTCAACCCATTTGGCCTTCGAACTCAATACGTGGAGGTTGACTAAATCAGATTCCAAGCCTAGGCTTGAAAAAATAAGGAGGAAAAAAGAATGAATAACAGAAAAAAAATGACTGGAATGAGTACCCTGATGGCCCTATTCTCGTTTGCAATGTTTGCATCCGTGGTTTCGGCAGCAGAGGGAGACGCGGAAACGACGTCCTACAACTGGGACGCAGCGAAGCTTGGCGCTGGAATAGCACTAGGACTGGCAGGAGTCGGAACTGGACTAAGCCAGGGGCCAATTGGAGCAGCAGCAGTGGGAATGATTGCAGAGGATTCGAGCAAGTTCGTAACTGGGCTGATCTTCACCGCTCTACCAGAGACCATTGTACTGTTTGGATTCCTTGCACTATTCCTGCTCTGAGCAGAGTGCGAGATCCATAACGGAATAGGAGGTAAGAAGATGACACTTGATGCATTGGCAGCAGAGATTGCCAGTCAGGCCGAGGCGGAGGCTAAGACGATCGTCGAGGCTGCTCAAGCAGAGGCGAAAAGAATCGAGGAAGAAGCAAGGAATGAGGTCTCTGAGGTCTCATCCATTTCGTCTGGCAAAGCCGAAAGGGAGAGTGCGCAATTGTCTGTTGAGGTTGTTGCCTCGGCTAGGCAAGCGAATCAGAAGAGAGCACTAATCGCCAGAAGGGAAGAGTTGGATGCTACATGGGAGACTGTGAAAGCAGAGGTTGGCTCGCCCAAAATGAAGGGAAGGAAAAAGATTCTCGACTCATTGGTCAAAGAGGCTAGCAAGTCTAAGTCTGGAATGGTAATGAGGCCAGTGGCTTCAGACAGAACGGCTCTTTCCAAGAGTGGCTTCACCATGGGTGACGACATCGAGGGGCTAGGTGGATTCGTTCTAGAATCCAAAGATGGTTCCACGGTGTTAGATTTCAGGTTCGACTTCCGTTTGGAAGCGGCTTGGAAGTCTAGCCTTGGAGAAGTAAACAATATCCTATTCGGAGAACAGTGAGGGAGAGGGATGTCTAGGGCGCTGAACGGTCGATCGAATCTATACAACGCTGCTGCGCGGGCTAAGGCACGTAAGGCTTCGTTGATAGATACGACAAGGATGCGCCAGCTTATCCAACAAGGCACTGAATCGATTGGGGCCAGTATTGGAGAGATGGGGTACAGAGCGGAGATGGATATCTACGGATCTAGGATGAGCGGGGCGGATGCTATCGAAGCCGCTTTGTTCCACAATCTGGATAACGACCTAGCAGGAGTTCTGAAGTTCTGCCAGGGGCATCTTAAATCACTAGTGGCAATTTATGTTGAGAGATTTGACTACGAGAAGGCCAAGACTGTTCTTAGAGCGATAAATGGTGGGGCTTCTGATGAGATAATAGAGTCCCAGATACTGCCATCTGAGAATCCAAGAAATGCCCCTTGGTTGAACATTGTTAGGAATACCGAGGGACTTCAAGAGGCGGTTGAGTCTATGGCTGGGACATCATGGGGGATGACTCTCTCGAAACTTGATTCCGATGCCACACTCGAAGACATGGAGAATGCATTGGACTTGCAATACTTCTCTGATGCTCTAAAGGCAGTTAGAGGAAGGGATGGCGGCCCCAGACTACGAAGATATCTAAGGATGGAAATTGACCACAGGAATGTGATTAACGAATTCCGTGCAATTAGAATGGGGATGACTGCTGAAAAGCGTCAATCGATGGTTATACCTGGAGGCAAGATTGACTCCGGAACGATGAGGCAGGCCTGTCAGGCAGAAAGCGACGAAGAGCTACTAGAAACCCTCCGAAGAAGTGGCTCTTTCGATGACTCTGGTTTTGATGAGGCCATGGCTGAAGCCGAGAGAATGGGAAGCCTGGATCCATATGCAGAACTTCTCTCTCATCAGAAGCACACGGTTCTGAAGAGGTTCGCCCATCTTAGCCCAATTTCCCCGTTCCCGATCATTTACTATATCGAAAGGAAGACCTTGGAAGTCAGAAATCTGCGGTTGCTTGTGCGTGGCAAGGCAGTCGGACTTCCAAACGAAGTACTGGAAGCGCATATGGACTACTGAGGTGAAAAAGTGAAAATAGCAATTGTAGGGCCCTTGGAATTCACACTAGGATTCCAACTTGCAGGAGTTGAGAACCTGTATAACCCGTCTGATGACGAAGAGATGGAGAAGATTCTCAGAGAACTACTAAATCAGACAGAAGTGGGAGTTGTTGTAGTGGACAACTCCGATTTAATGAGGCTTCCAGAGAGATTGCGGGTACAACTCTCTGAAAGCGTTAAGCCCACTGTATTGGGCATTGGGACTGAGGAGGACAATACCCTCCGAGAGTCCATCAAGTCGGCACTTGGTGTCGATCTATGGAAATAAGATTCGAACAAAAAGGAAGTGAAAAAAAATGAGTGAAGAAAATGGAGTAATATACCGGATTTCCGGACCAGTTGTGACTGCGATAGGGATAGCACCTCGAATGTACGAGGTGGTAAGAGTCGGGAATGAAGGTTTGATGGGAGAAGTAATCGAACTGCATGGCGACCAATCAGTGATACAGGTGTACGAAGAGACATCTGGGATCAAGCCTGGAGAGCCAGTGATAAGAACGGGGCAGACACTGTCAGTGCAGCTTGGCCCGGGACTACTGACGCAAATCTACGATGGCATTCAGAGGCCCCTACCGAAGTTGGAAGAGACAATGGGAGTCTTCATCACCAGAGGGGTGGATGCAGATGGACTAGACCTTGAGAAGAAGTGGGATTTCAATGCTGACGTAAAGGTCGGTGAAGAGATTTCAGCCGGCCATGTGATCGGAATTGTCCAGGAAACTGAGACTATCGAACACCGAGTTATGGTCCCACCCGGAAAGGGAGGGGTAGTGAAGAAGATTGTCTCGGGTTCATTCAACATCACCGAGACTGTGTGCACACTAGAGGATGGATCTGAGATTGCAATGATGCAGGAGTGGCCTGTGAGGCACCCCCGACCATTCATCCAGAAGTATGCCCCTGACGTCCCACTCATGACAGGTCAGAGAATTCTAGACTTCCTATTCCCACTTGCAAAAGGTGGAACAGCCGGTATACCGGGCCCTTTTGGTTCGGGTAAGACGGTCACTCAGCAACAACTTGCCAAGTGGTCTGATGCCCAAATAGTGGTCTACATTGGATGTGGAGAGAGAGGAAATGAGATGACAGAGGTTCTCGACGAGTTCCCCCATCTGATTGATCCGAATACAAACAAGCCACTGATGAACAGGACAGTAATGATCGCCAATACATCAAACATGCCTGTAGCCGCTAGAGAAGCTTCAGTTTACACTGGAGTTACAATTGCGGAATATTTCCGCGACATGGGTTATAATGTAGCCCTGATGGCAGACTCAACAAGCAGATGGGCAGAGGCGATGAGGGAGATTTCCTCTCGGCTAGAGGAGATGCCTGGAGAGGAGGGTTATCCTGCATACCTTTCGAGCAGACTGGCTGAATTCTATGAGAGGGCTGGGAGAGTCCAGACTCTTGCTGGGGACGATGGATCTGTCTCTGTAATAGGAGCTGTTTCCCCTCCTGGTGGAGACATCTCAGAGCCAGTCAGCCAAGGAACCTTGAGAATTGTGAAGGTTTTCTGGGGTTTGGATGCCGGACTAGCAAGACAGCGGCATTTCCCCGCTATCAATTGGTTGAGTTCTTACAGCCTATACCCACAGGCACTGGACCAATGGTACAGGGACAACATAGCATCAGATTTCCCGGAAGTTAGGACAGAAATTAGCACGCTGCTGCAAGTTGAAGCAGAGTTGCAGGAGATTGTCCAGTTGGTTGGTTCGGATGCATTACCAATCGATCAACAGTTGACTCTGGAAGTTGCCAGGATGATACGAGAGTTCTTCCTACAACAGAATGCTTTCCATGATGTTGACACATACAGCGATCTGAAGTTGCAATACGACATGGCAAGAGCGATTCTAAGCTTCCAAGAAGAAGCGAAGAAGGCAATCGCGGGTGGAGCGCTACTGGAAGACGTCGTGAACGTACCAGCGAGGACTGACCTGATGAGGGGCCGCTTCGAAAAGGGTTACAACGACAAGATTGGAGAATTGGTGTCGGAGATGGGCAAGCAGATTTCTTCTAGCATGGAGGCAAACTGAGGTGATACAATGAGTGGAAAGGAATACAGAACGATTACAGATGTAAAGGGACCACTGGTGTTCCTAAATAAGACTGAACCGGTGTCTTTCGGAGAGATTGTCCAACTAAGACTGAGTGATGGATCGATGAAGAATGGACAGGTGCTGGACACATCAGATGATCAAGTGATTGTACAAGTCTTCGAGGGGACTGCATCGGTAGACAGGCAGACTGGCGTCAAGTTCCTAGGAGACGTGTTTAAGCTACCAGTCAGCAAAGGCCTAATCGGAAGGATTCTTGATGGGGCAGGTAGACCTAGAGATGGTGGGCCGGAGATCGTCGCAGACGAGATGGCAGACATCATCGGAGCAGCAATCAACCCTTACTCGAGGCAGAGTCCAGAGTCTTTCATTCAGACTGGGATTTCGGCAATCGATGCATGCACTTCGTTGGTTAGAGGTCAGAAGCTACCGATCTTCAGTGCCAGTGGATTGCCTCACAACGACATCGCATTGCAGATTGCGAGACAAGCCAAACTAGTGGACAGCGATGATGACTTCGTTGTAGTATTCTGTGCAATGGGAATTACTGCTGAAGAGTACAACTTCTTCGTTCACGACCTAGAGAGGACTGGGGCCCTAGAGAATGCAGCCCTATTCGTCAATCTGGCGGATGACCCTGCTGTGGAAAGGCTGATCACACCTAGGTTAGCCCTAACGGCTGCAGAGTACCTAGCCTTCGAGCACGACTATCACGTCCTGGTGATATACACTGACATGACGAACTACTGCGAATCGCTTCGACAAATTGGAGCGGCTAGGGAAGAGGTTCCAGGAAGGCGTGGATACCCCGGTTACATGTATACGGATCTTGCTATGCTTTACGAGAGGGCTGGACTTGTAAAAGGAAAGAAGGGTTCAATCACACAATTCCCGATACTTACGATGCCAGGTGATGACATCACGCATCCTATTCCAGATCTATCTGGTTATATTACGGAAGGCCAGATTGTTATTTCCAGAGAGTTGCATCAAAAGGGGATTTACCCGCCGATCAACGTACTTCCTTCTCTAAGCCGTCTAATGAATGCTGGAATTGGACCTGGGAAGACGAGAGAGGATCACAAGTCGGTTTCTGACCAACTTTACGCGGCATATGCGCAAGGAAGAGAGCTAAGGGGGCTAGTGGCAATTGTTGGTGAAGACGCATTGAATGAGAGGGATCTGCAATTGCTCAAGTTCGCGGACATTTTTGAGGACCAGTTCTTGAGACAAAGTAGAGACGAGGACAGAACTATTCACGAAGGAACTCTGGATCTCGCTTGGAATCTTCTGGCCAACATTGACACAAAGTACCTAGTTAGATTGGATCAGAAGTGGATCGACAAGTATCATCCAACGGACAAGAAGGAATAGTGAGTATACTAAGGGGAACATCATATGGCTCTTGACATCAAACCAACTAGATCTGAGTTGATCAACCTGAAGAGGAGGATCAAGCAGACTTCTAGTGGGTACAATCTTCTGAAGATGAAGAGGGACGGCCTATTCCATGAGTTCAGAACCCTACTTTCTGAGATGATAGCCGCAAGGGAAGAGTTGGTCGGCACCTTCAGAGATGCCCTACAAGCCATCAACCTAGCATCTTCAATAGAAGGTGGCCTATCTGTAAAGAGTGCAGCAATAGCGTCATCCAAGCATCCTGAGGTCCAAGTTTCACGGAGAAACATCATGGGAGTTGTAGTTCCAAAGGTCGAGGGTCAGAATCTGAAATTATCTGCTGAAGATAGGGGGCTTGGAATGGTGGGCGGATCTCCCTACATTGACGAGGCTGCTGACGCATACTCGCTGTTAGTTGAGAAAGTTGTAAAGGCGGCAGAGATGGAAGCGACTCTGAAGAGGCTCTTAGAAGAAATAGAAGCTACAAAGAGGAGAGTCAATGCACTAGAGTTCAAGGTCATCCCAGAGATGAAAGAGGCTCAGATCTTCATCCAACTAAGACTTGAAGAGATGGAAAGGGAGGAGACCTTCCGCCTCAAACGCTTCAAGAACAAGTGAGTTAACCGAGAGCAGGGGTCAAATCTGACATCCCTCGAGGAAGGTCGGGGAGTGAGCATGGTGTCCGAAGAAATCTTGATCGATTCTGAGACTTGGGATACTCGTGATCTTCTAGAAGTGATAGCTTCAAGATTCTTCGAACTTGGTAGTGAAGGTGCTTATCCGAATTCCTGGGAAGTTAGGGGAAAGGACGACTTAGTGGTTGGGGAACAGCTACTACGACTAAACAAGCACTTAGAACCAATGGGATTGGTCGGTTCTCTAGAGGACACAAACCCCCCTGTAATGACGATTTCAAGAGTCCCAATTGGAAGTTCCATCATGGGGGGCTTTCAGCAAATCTCCCTATGGATAGTGATGACAGTTTTCATGACTCTGGTGGGGGAACATTGGTTTTCCGAGTACGATTATGCCGGTTCAGGCATTAGCGAATTCGCACAGTCATTCTTTTTCTTCACTACTCCGGTTATTCTTTCACTACTGTTAGCTAGTTATTGCAGAGTCCTAGTAGCAAGAAAATTCGAAGTCGAAGTTGGCCACATTGCTCCAATTGTATTCCCTATTCCTGGATGGTGGCCATTTGGAATCGTGGGATCAATTGGGCAGAGGAAACCAGATCTAGTTCCAATGCCAAACAGGCAGGCACTGGGATCGATCGAAGTGGTTGTGCCGGTCATTCTATTCTTATCGGGAAGTATTCTTACAATATTGGGGCTAATGATGACACCGAGTAATCCCCCTGAACTTTCAGGGGCTCCGACAGTGTTCGATTCAAACCTCATCACAGACCGCATATTAGAATCTTGGATGGGCAGTGAATCGGAAATTAGAATGCAATGGTTGCATCCAACTGGGATTGCAGGAATTGGGCTATCAATAGTTGGTTGGGGTTTGATGCTGCCGATTCCGGGACTTCCGGGAGATAGGTTGCTGCATGCAATTATTGGCCCTTCTGAAATGAGATCTGGAAGTTCGCAAACCTCGATTTTTCTCATTGTCCTATTCGTAATGGTAGTAGTTTTCGCAACTGAGAAATGGACTCCATGGATTTTCCTGGCATTTGTAGCGGCATGGCAGAGGTTCAACCCTGACAATCTGCCACAACCGATCATACTAGACGAGCATGTCGGACTAGAGGAACGATTCAGGAGCAGGTTCGTGGCAATCGCCATCATTGTCCTAATGGCAGGAATGCCGGGGTCGGTTCCATCGTATGAGATGAAAGACTATGATGCGGGGGTATCCACTGAATCCTGGCCGGAAGAGTTACTTTTCAATACTGGAAATGAGGTTGAATTAGACCTTCTGTTGGGGCCACGGGGAGTGATGCCAGTGTCAGGATGGCTCCAATTCAGAGTCGAGGGGGCGGAACCGGAAGAATGGAGGGTGAATAACTCATGTTCGGATTCTTCCGAAATCTGTAGATTCAATGGACTGACTCAAAAGGAAAACCTAGAATTATCACTCTCGATCACTTCGCCAGTAGGTACCTTTGCACCTCACTTTCTCAAGATTCTTGTCGATATTTCTGGCTTCGAAGAGGAACATGTGATTAAATTATCAAGCTTAAGCAATAATAGTTTTACAGATCCTTTCTGGAATCTGGGAGGAAGTCCTGAGGCCCCTATAATTTGCAATATGATTAATTCGGGAGGTGGTGGTCTCGTCATAGAGAGCCCATATTGGGAGCCCATTAATGGTAGCAATATTAGTCAAGGGACTCAGGAAATTTGCCTCCAAGGGCACGATGGAGCCATACAGAATTCCGATTATTACGATGACCAAGGTAGGGCATTTGGCCCGTTAGTTTACTTGTCCCAGGAGAACGAGACGATTGGCCCTTGGACCCTACCGATCAATAGTTCAGAGCGATTTATCCAAGTAAATGGGGGTTTGTGGAAGATTCCAAGTGGCTTTGCCGAAGCAGGCGATGTCCTGGTCCATTCCGACTTCGGGTCACCTTTCTGTCCGTCTGGAGACGTTGCGAAGCAAGTTAATACGAGTTCTAACTGGTCAGAAGAGATGGGTAACTACTCTGCAATTCGCCTAACTGGAAATCTGAGTGGCGAGGGTTACATGGGAGTTGGGGCAGAAGGTTGGCTTGCAAAATGCAGACCAGATGGAACCCTGGAGGCATACAGAATTAGAGATTCAACGGATGTCTATGTCTATCCGAGTGGTTTAGGCAGAGGAATAAATGCAGAGGAGTTTGTTATCTCCAACAGGGATGAGAACAGAATGAAATTGTCCCTCGAATGGCATGGCGATTCCCCGCAAAGTGGGATTTGGGATGTCACAATGAACGAATGGTTAGAGAGTGGAAATAGCACATTGGTTTCAGCGAAAGCAGTGGGCCTTCAAGAACTTGAGAGAGCTGTTTGGGTTACGGCCAGCGACTCTGTAATTACCATCCACCTCTCGGCCAGATGTCCTTCTGGAGGATGCCAATGAGAGTGGCGATACTTGGAACTGGAGCCTTGGGAGGGGTAATTGCTGGTTGTTTGACAGATGTTGGGGCGGACGTGGTTTGTGTATCCAGAGGGAGGACGGCGAAAATCCTCGAAGATGGGTTAACCATCTTTACTCCTGAAGGAACCGTGGAAATGATTCCTGGAGACCACTATGTACTCATAGACAGTGAAAGTGGGCCTCTGAATGAGTCTATTTGCAAGACCTGTGATGTGGCTATAATTGCTGGTAAGGCGGACTCGACATCTGCACTTTCATCCATAGCTGAGGAAATTGTATCAGATCAGGGTTTTGTTGTGAGCATCCAGAACGGCCTAGGAAACGCTGGAATAATAGCCAGCAGAGTTGGTTGGGGAAGAGTGGTCGGAGGTTCTACTACGCACTCGGCATGGAGAGATGGCGAAGGAGGGGTTCATTGGACAGGGAGGGGTTCTTTGGCAATAGGGAACATGGATGGTTCGGATCCTAGGCCATCCGAGTCTGAGTTTGTTTCGCTATTAGATAAAGCCGGTCTGAATCCAATTTGGTCATCAGACATCAATAAGGAAATATGGAGGAAACTAATGGTCAACGTAGCAATCAATCCGATTTGCGCAATAGCCGGAATCAAGAACGGGGCTCTGTTGGAAATTCCCGAGCTCTGGATTCAATCTCTAGAGGCAATGAGGGAGGCAGAATCAGTTGCAAGGGCATCAGGGGTCGAAATGGGAGCGATTGATATCGAGGATTATCTCAAGAAAGTGGTCACTGCTACAGCCGATAATAGAGTCTCAATGCTGCAAGACATCATGGCAGGTAGGAAAACCGAGATTGATGTGATTTGCGGGGCAGTGATTTCCAAAGGAGAGGAGTTTGGGGTCCAGACTCCTCGAAACGAGATTCTTCTAGCGCTTGTCAAAGGAATAGAGATGTCTCAGAATCATGATTAGTCGGTCAGCGTTGGCAGACGGGGCAGAAAAAGGTAGATCTGTTCGACTGAACTATTCTCTTGATTGTGCCCTGGCAGTCTTCCTTCAGGCAACTCTTCCCTTCTCTTCCATAAACCTGGAAATTATGAACGAAATAGCCCATTGCCTCTTCCCCACCAACACCTCTGAAATCCTGCAGTGTTGACCCTCCCGCATCGATAGCCTCGGTAATTACATCATGAGTGGCGGCAGTAATCCTCTCCACCCGATTTGAGACGCCTAATTTTCCAGCTACGCTGCTCGCCTTTCTCCTTGGTGAGATGCCTGCTCTGAAAAGAATCTCACAAACGTAGATATTCCCGAGTCCGGCTATAACTCGCTGATCCAACAAGGCAGACTTGATTGGTGTTTTCTTGCCTCTCAGGCCATCCCCTAGTTCCTCTGGGACAAGGTGATTTGGAGTGGGTTCGGGACCAAGACTGGAGAGAAACTTCTGCTTGTCTTGTTCGGATGTCGGAAAGCAGTCCATGAATCCAAATCTTCGATGATCGGAGTAGACTGCCTTGCTTCCATTGTCTAGATGAACGACCACCCAATCATGAGGCCCATCCCCGCTGCCTACAGGGGCCCCATTGGAGAAACTACCGGGTCTGCTTTCGATTCCCTCTCCGATTAGCGTCCACCTCCCGCTCATCCCAAGGTGGCACAGCCACGTAATGCCCCCTTCAAGGTGAATGAGCAGGTACTTCGCGCGACGATCTACCGACACTACCAAACGATCACTAAGGGATGTGACGAAATCTCGGGGGAATGGGAATCGAAGGTCACTTCGCCGCAAATCGACTGACGTGATCTTACGACCAAGGAGGTGCCTCTCTAAGCCAAGTCGTACGGTCTCGACCTCGGGTAACTCTGGCATGTATATTGGTCTAAGGGGTGGGTCATTACCTTTCGGAGTGACCCGACAAAGTTATCCCCCCGTCACTTGACACATGAAAATAATGGAAGATGGCAAAGTGCCCGACTGGGTTTCAAACGAAGTGCAGGAGGATCCCCCTGAGACAGTTATTCTAGAGGGCAGTCCGAACGTTACAAGTCAGGCTCCACAGCAAATCTTCGTGCAAGGGCAAGGGGGCCCGGGGATGATCATGCCCACTACAAATGCGATTCTGGCCTTGGTCCTGGCAATCCTGGGGTTAGTAATGTGCGGTTTATGCACTGCGGTTCCAGGATTGATTCTTGCTCAGGGGGCTCTGGCAATTACAAACCAGCACCCTGGCCATCCGGACCAGGGAATTGCGAAGGCTGCTCAGGTTGTCTCCTGGATTGGCATTGGCCTATCTTTGCTAGTATTACTGTTATACGGGGCCTTATTAGCAGCCGCGATAGCCTCAGGCGCCTAATGCACATGAGAAAACAACGTGTTGTTCTTCCAAACCCTTCAAGTCCATTCTTTCTTGAAAAACAAGGTCTGAATCCCTCAGAATCTGTTCTGCCTTCTGGAACCTTGAATTGTCGTCTCCTTCAGATGCTCGCTCGCTTGCAGCCTTGAGGCTGAGTAGGCCTATTCCGCCGGGGGCAAGGAACGAAGTTGCCATTTTTACGAATGTCTCAGCCTGATCTGCTATGCTGAGATCCTGGTGAATCCAATTTGCCTTCCCCCTGATGAAGGCAGCAATCTGTTCTGGCTTTCTAGCATCCCCCAATACTGGAACAAGCCCCGGCCTTCTGTCTGAGAGTTTTACTAAATCTCGAACCATTCGAGGAGAAATCTCAACTGCGACCAGTTGCCCTCCGTGATGGTTTTCTGCACCGCAAACAAAATCGTGAATATGGCTGACTGTTCCACCACTAGATGCTCCGAGGTATAGGCATGTCGAACCAGGAGTTGGTAGCAGTGAAGATGGCTCTTCTCTTGTTCTGAGGATTGCAGCGGCGACCTTGGACCTAGTGGGGTCCCACCTTCTCCACTCAATTCTGCCGTCTCTTTTCCTCCTCTCCCCTCTAACTGAAATTCCCTTCACTGCATTCCTGGTCCAGAGGTTTCTACCCTCTCTCCTGACCCCCCATACTATTTTCCTAGGCTTGTTTGCCATCTCTCAACCCCTCTTTGGTGGTTTAGGGAACTTTGCCTTGATTGCATCAATCTCACTATTTATCTCATCTATCTGGGCTTTCTCCCAAGTCTCCCCATCGAAGTGATCAACTCTGACTGCGATGCTTGCCTTGCCAGCGAGATATCTGGCGATCTTCCCCCTGACCCATCTCGGAGATCGGCTTACTTGTGGCATGGAGAATAGTACTGCTCCGTGTTTTGGGGGTGGAGCCCCCCTTCTGTGAGCGGACATTGCAGCGTGGGCACCAAGGACCTGGAGGGAACCGGATGGCATTCGAGCTAGTCGCTCCCTTCCTCCGGCAAGAGAGACTAGTTTTGCGGCCGATATAGGGCCTAGTAATGCACTCAGTGATGGTACGTGAATAGAAGCAATTTCCCTAATAGAAGCCTCCAATTGATCGAGTATTTCTGATGAAGAGGTGACTGAAATGGCATGTGACACCATGGATGACCACTCCGATTCGGAGGGAAGATGCATTGGAGGGGACACTCGTAGTTTTTCTGAAGCCTCGACTAT
>Ga0208407_1000307_pt1 | contig 23141 bp, 19 predicted proteins | sample ETNtaG_9_FD_185775 | JGI IMG/M metagenome (GOLD analysis project Ga0208407, IMG submission 185775) | Marine microbial and viral communities from oxygen minimum zone, Eastern Pacific Ocean - ETNP201406SV69 (SPAdes) (version 2) | ecosystem: Environmental > Aquatic > Marine > Oceanic ...
ATAATTATTCCTGTGTATAATGAAGAAAAGAATTTAGTTGAGACACTAAATTCATTTCTAAATCAAACACATCCAATATCACAATTAACTTTAGTAGATGATGGATCTACAGATAATACTTCGAGTGTAATCAAAAAGTTTTCCAGAAAATATAAATCAATAAATTATGTATCAAAAATCAACTCTAAATCATTTGCCAAGCCTGGAAAAAAAATAATTAAAGCATTTAATTATGGCCTTAATAGATCCATAAAAGACTATGATCTAATTGGAAAATTTGATGCAGATATAATTTTACCTGCTAATTATTTTAAAAAAATGGCAGAACTTTTTAGCAATGATGAAAATTTAGGTATGTGCTCTGGGATTCTTTCTTCGAAAAATCAAAATGAGTTAAAAATTGAAAATTTATATAACAAAAATCATATTCGAGGAGCAATTAAACTATACAGAAGAGAAGCATTTAAAAAAATTGGTGGATTGGTTGAGTCTATGGGTTGGGATACTCTTGACGAATTAAAAATGGAATATTTCAAATTTAAAATTCATGTTGATCAGACAATCATATGTATTCATTCTAGGGAAACAGGAAATAGATATAAAAAAGAAAAATTTATAAAGCAAGGTAGAGTAATGTATTTACTTGGGTATGATTTTCTTTTATGTATTATTGGGTCAATTAAATTTTCCATACAATACAAATCAATTTTTCCCTTATTTGATTCAATTTATGGATACATAACTTCTTTAATAAAAAAGGAAGAAAAAATTGTCAGTAATAATTTTTCTAAATTTGTTAGAAGGTATAGATATAATAATATTTATCATAAAATTAAGAAATGGGGAAAGTATTAAAACAAAGCTTTTGGTCTACTTTAGTAATTTATTTTGGTGTTCTTCTTGGCTTTATTAATTCTATAATATTATTTCCTAAATTCTTAACAACAGAGGAGATAGGTCTTATAAGACAAATTATAAGTGCGTCTACAATTTTGATTCCAATTGCAACTTTTGGAGCAAGTTCAACATATGTTAAATATTACCCACTTTTTAAAGAATCCCTAGAAGAAAAGAAACAATTTTTTAGTCTTAATTTATTAATTATCCTTATTTCTTATTCAATTGTATTGTTTTTTTTATTCTTTTTATTAGATGAAATAAAATTACTTTTCTCAGAGAAATCTCAATTGTTCTTTGATTATTTCTATATAGTATATTTCATTTTATTTATAATGAGTATAAGCATACTTATAGAAGCATATTTAAGAGCTAGATACGATACAATTCTATCAAATATAATCAATGGTGTATCTAATAGATTTTTGACAGCTGTAACTGTTATTCTTTTATCTTTATCAGTTATAGATTTTGATTATTTAATAAAGTCTCAAGTCATAATATATTCTATTGGTCTTATTGTCCTAATTTACTATGCTAATAAGAAAGATAAATTATCTGTCACTATTAGGTTTGAGAAAATTAAAAAACATTTTAGTAAAATATTTAATTATAGATCATATGCATTTTTAGGATCTTTTTCGAATATAATAGTACTTAATGTAGATGTTCTAATGGTAACAAGCTTACTGGGTTTGTCACAAACAGGAATTTATACAACTGCTTTCTATATTGGAATGGTTATAGAAATACCAAGAAGAGCAATATCACAGATTTCAATTCCTTTTATATCAGAGAATATTAAAAACAATAAAATAAAAGAAATTGAGAAAAATTATAAAGAAGTTAGTCTTCACCAAATGCTAATTGGTATTTTATTTTTTATTTTAGTAGTAACTAATCTAGACAACATATTTAGTTTAATTCCTAACTCTAATGAGTTTATTAAGGGAAAAGATGTGGTCTATATTATAGGTCTTTCTAAATTAATTATCATGTTTTTTAGTTATAACTCTGAATTAATTTCTCTTTCTAAATATTATAGATTTACAGTAATTACTATAATAATTTTAGCTTTTGTAAGTATAATATTAAACTTAATTCTAATTCCAAAGTATGGGATGATAGGTGCTGCATATGCCTCTTTAATCTCTATTGCTTTTTATAATATTATAAAATTTATATTCATAAAATTAAAAATGAAAATATCTCCATTCTCAATTAACTCTTTTAAAATAATTCTAATAGGTTTATTAGTATTCTATATATCTAATTATTTAATTCCTTCATCAGATAATCCTTGGTTAGACATTTTAATAAAATCATTATCATCAACTTCAATTTATTTAATCCTTATATATAAAATAAAAGTATCTGAAAAGTTTAATGACTTGATAAATCAGATTATTAAGATTCGATAATATCCTTGTATTTACAAGCTATTTTATCATATCTTAAATTAGAATAATCACATGTAATATTTTTTAATTGACCTTCTTTAAATCTAATGAATGATTTATTTATAAAATCTTTAATCCTATTTTTATCAGAATATTTAATTGATTTACTTCGTTTATATTTCTTTAATAAATAATCAACATCTTCATTTTTAAAATCACTAAGGGTTAAAATAGGTCTCTCAGAGACCAGATAATCAAAAAGTTTATATGGAGTGGTATTTTGTGATTCTTTGTTATTTAATAACAGCAAAAGAATAGAAGATGAATTTAAGGGATCTTCTAATTTTTCATAGCCTATAAAAGGTTTTAATACTAAATGATCATTTAAGTTTTTGTTTACTCTCAGATAATTGATAGTAGATAATTGAATGTTTCCGTATATATGAAACTCGAACTTTTCTTTTAAATTATCATTTTGTGATAATAATTCATCCAAAACATCAATAAAAATTTTAGGGTCTCTAAATTTATTTATTAATCCAAAATATGATATAATAAATTTTTTGGATTTGTAAGGAGTGGAATTAATTTCAGAACCATTATGCACTAACTCTATTTTATTAGTATATCCAAGTTCAGAAAACTCTTTTTTTAAGTTAGAATTTGTTACAACAATTTTATCTGATGACTTTAAAAATGAACCTTGAATTTTTGCATGAATCCATTTAGAAATAAAAGTTGGATTCAAACCTAAAAAAATATCCCAGTTCAAGTAAGGATCTCTAAAATCTGATATCCATTTAATATTATGAATCCTTTTTAATTTTAAAACTATTTTATGGATACTATGAGGAGGTGAAGAAGTTATAATAGTACCAATATTTTTTTCAATTATTAATTTATCTAAAAAATTGACTACTTTATTAACTGATAAAATTCTTGCGTCAGGATAAAAAAAATTTACTCTAAACCAAGATAAAATTCTGAAAATTAAATTTTGAGATGAATCTAAAACTCCTTTATCAAAATTTTTCCGCTTTGACCCTAATAGATAATGAAATGGATTTATTATTTTTCTTTGAATAATAACTATATCACCATCATTAAAGGTCTTATTTTCATCACCAAAAGTTAAAATATATATTTTATAATTTAATTTTGATAGTTCCCTAGATAAATTTATCCATCTCATCTTAGCAACAGATTTTTCAGACTTCCAGTAAAAAGTAATAATTAATAACTTTTTCAAATTTCTATTTTAATAGCATTAAATATACATTTAATTAGTTTATTAAGTATTTTTATGGCAATGAAAAATATAGCGATTTTAACATCTGGAGGAGATGCACCTGGAATGAATGCGTGTATAAGGTCAATAGTGAGAACATCAAATCATTTAGGAATTAGTGTATTTGGAATTCAGTCTGGATACCAAGGACTAATAGAAAATAATATTAAAATTTTAACTCCAATAGATGTAGGAAATACAATTCATATTGGTGGCACAATACTAAAAACTGCAAGATCAGATGAATTTAGGACAAAAAAAGGTAGAGATAAGGCATACAATAATCTTATAAAAAACAACATTGATGGTATGATAGTTTTAGGTGGGGATGGTTCTTTGACTGGAGCAAATATATTTTTTGAAGAAAATAATTTTCCTTTAATAGGTATCCCATGTACAATAGATAATGATTTGTACGGAACTGATTATTCAATTGGATTTGCTTCAGCAAGAGAAACTATAGTAGAAGCAGTTGATAAAATAAGAGATACAGCTGCATCACATCAAAGAATTTTTATTGTTGAAGTTATGGGAAGAGATTCAGGTTATCTTGCCCTAGAGTCTGGAATAGCAGCTGGAGCTGAAATGATATTAATCCCAGAATACGAAACAAATTTAAATTCAATTGTTGATGAAATAAAAAAAATAAATAAAGAGAAAAAATCATTAATAATTATTTATGCAGAAGGATGTAAATTTGGATCACTAAAAAAACTCACAAAAGCTATAAAAAATAATATTGAAGGCAGTAATGTCAGATATTCAATTTTAGGTCATATTCAAAGAGGAGGCACTGCAGTTCCTTCAGATAGAATTTTAGGGACAATTTTGGGGAATAAATGTATTGAATTTTTATTTAAAGGTGAAATGAATAAAATGGTTGGAGTAATTGATAATAAAACGATATTACATCCAATTAATGAAATTTTAAAAAATAAAAGAGGAATTAATAAAGAACTTTATGATATATCAAAAATGATTTCAAATTATTAATTTTTTTATTTTATTAATTATCTGATTATCGTTTATACTCTCATCAAACCAGTTTACATCATTGTATTTCTTAAACCAAGTCATTTGTCTTTTGGAATATTTTCTTGTGTTACTTTTAATTAATTCTATTGCCTCATCTAAATTTAGATCTTCATTTAAAAAATGAAATAATTCTTTATATCCCACTGTATTCAATGCATTTAATTTTTTGTAATCTGTTAATCTTTTTACTTCATCAACCAATCCATTCTCTATCATTAAATCTACCCTTTTATCTATTCTACTATAAAGTATTTCCTTTGATAAATTATAACCAATAAAATATAAATCAATATCCTTTCTTAAGTCATTATTCCCCTTATGATATGAAGAATATGGTTTTTTTGTATATAGTGAAACCTCAAGAGCTCTAATTACTCTATGAGGATTTTTTAAGTCAATATTTTCATGAGATTCTGGATCAACCTCTTTTAGATTAATAGCAAGAGAAGAAAGTCCATTAATTTTTAATGAATCATTTAATTCTTCTCTTAATTCTTTAGGAACTTTTGGAACATTGTCAATCCCCTTGACAATTACATCTACAAACAAACCAGAACCTCCAACCAATATAGCTATATCATTTGATTTAAAATATTCTTCAAGAAACTCTTCAACTTCTTCTTTATACTTACCAACAGTATAGTCATCAATTATTGATAAATTATTAATAAAATGATGATTTATAGTAGAGAGTTCATATTTGGAAGGTTTAGCAGTACCTATATTCAATTCCTTATAAAATTGTCTTGAGTCAGCAGAAATTATTTCTGATTTAAACTCTGATGCTACCTTAATAGCTAGATCAGTTTTCCCACTGGCAGTTGGGCCTATAATAACAATTAACTTTTTTTTATTTATCTTCAACAATTAAATTTTATGGACTTTAAATTAACAAAGCAATTTCAAAAAAAAATAGAATTACTTTTAGAATCTCAAGATTACAAAATTAGATTTGAAAAAGGTAATTTTAAGTCTGGTTATTGTATAATTCGTGAAAAAAAAGTAATTATTATAAATAAATATTTTACAACAGAAGGCAAAATTACTGCACTTATAGAAATTATTGAATCCATTAATATATCTCCAGAAAAATGTTCAAAAGAAAACTTAAATACACTTAATAAAATTTTAAAAATTGAAAGTTAAGTTTTTAGGTACTGGTACTTCTCAAGGTATACCTGTAATTGGTTGTAAATGTGATATTTGTCTCTCTAAACATACAAAAGATAAAAGGTTAAGGTCATCAGTATATATAGAAAAAGATAATTATAATTTTATTATAGATACTGGTCCAGATCTAAGACAGCAAGTTTTAAAGAATAATATTAGTAAACTTGATTTTGTATTATATACTCACGCACATAGAGATCATGTCTCAGGAATTGATGAACTAAGATCCTTTAATTTTATTCAAAATAAAGCTATAAGTGCATTCGGCAATTATCAGTTAGTAAATCAACTGAAAAAAGATTATTCTTATATCTTTAGCGGGTTAAAATATCCTGGATTACCAAATATAAATCTGAAAGTAATTAAAAATCAATTTGAATTTAATGGGATTAAGATAAATCCAATAGAAGTCTATCATCATAAACTTAAAATATTGGGATACAGAATTGATGACTTTACGTATATAACAGATGCTAAAACAATTAAGAAGAATGAATTAAAAAAAATCGATAATACTAAAATACTAGTAATTAATTGTTTACAGATAGATAAACATATTTCTCACTTGAATCTAGAAGAAGCTTTAAGGCTAATTAAAAATTTAAGTGTTGAAAAAGTATATTTAACACATATTTCTCATAACCTTGGCAAACACAATAATATAAGTGAGTTATTACCAAAAAATGTGAATTTAGCTTTTGACAACCTTAGTTTTAGTCTATAATTCTACAATATTAACTTTCATCATATTTGTATGCCCTTTCCAATGAGTTGGCATAGATGAGGTAATTATATACCTATCATTTTTTGAAAGATGATTATTATTAACTAAAATGCTTTCAACATTTTCTAAGGTAGAATCAATATTCTCTGTTTTATCATAATATATTGATCTAACACCCCAAACTAAATTTAAAACGTTACCTATCTTTTTATCATTAGTAACTATATAAATTCTAGCCTTTGGCCTATTCCCTGAAACTCTAAAGGCTGAATAACCACTTTTGGTCATTGTTATAATAGCTTTTGCAGATATTTGTTTACTTAACCGGCATGCAGTAGTTATTAAACTTTCGCTAAGTTTATTTTTTAATTTTTTAATTTTTTCGAATTTATAATAAATAGTGTCAGAAGTTTTTTCAACAGAATTTATTATTCTATTCATACTTTCTACAGCCAATAGAGGATAATCTCCAGTTGCAGATTCTGCTGATAACATTACAGCATCAGCTCCGTCAAGTACAGCATTAGCTACATCATTAGATTCAGCTCTTGTAGGTGTTTTCTGTGAAACCATACTTTCTAACATTTGAGTAGCTATTATTACAGGCTTACATGCTAAATTACATTTGAATACAATTTTCTTTTGAATTATAGGGACTGATTCCATAGGCATTTCAACACCTAAGTCTCCCCTCGCAACCATTAAACCATCAGACTCAATTATTATCTTATCAATATTTTTTATTGCCTGAGGTTTTTCAATTTTTGCTATAATTTTTGTGTCATATCCGTTTTTCTTTATAAGTTTTCTAAGATTAATAATATCATCTTCACTTCTTACAAAAGAAAGAGCAACCCAATCAACATTATTTTTTAAGCCAAATAATAAATCTTTAACATCCTTTTCAGTTAAAGAAGATAATTTTATATCACTCTCCGGGAAATTAACACCTTTTCTTTGTAATAAAACACCACCTCTCTTTACCTCAACCTTTACTTTATTTTTTTCCTTTTTAATTACCCTCAGTTCAATCTTACCATCATCAATAAGTATCCTCTCATTTTCTTTTATATCATTAATAATATTATTATCAATGCTTATTTCATCAATATTTCCAATAATATTATCTGAGGTGATAAAAAATTTATGTCCTTCATTAAGTTGAATTTTATCCTTATTTAGCTTACCAACTCTGATCTTTGGACCTTGTATATCTTGCAGAACACTTACAGGTAAGCCTAATTCATCACTTATTTTTCTAACATTTAATATTGTCTCTTTATGATCTTTGTAATCTCCATGAGAAAAATTTAACCTCACTACATCTACTCCATTTATAATCATTTCTTTAAGGGTATCATAACCAGATGAAGAAGGACCAATAGTGGCTATTACCTTAGTTCTATTATTATTTATTTGTTTCATATGTATAACAAATATTTTTCTTTAATAAGTTTCATATCTACAAAATTAGCAAATTGAATAAGATTATTAGATTTTAACTTATTTATTATATCAAATGATTTAAACTCGAATAAATTAGGAGAAAATTGAATTAAATAATCAAAATCAGATAGAGAAGAAATAAGATGTTTTTTTAACACATTGTTTAAAATTTTGTTTGATATCAATCTCAAATACTTTTTTTTTCTTCTATAAATAAAGTGAGAGATATAAATTGACTCGTTATTAATTAAATTAATTTTTTCATCTTTTTCTTTAACTAATGAAATCTCCAAAGTATTGTTTAAAACCCAAGCTATCTTATATTCTTTAGAAGTTGAGACAATGCCTATTAATGAATAATCCTCTTCATTTAAATTTAATTTTTGATTTATATTTTTTAACATATATTTATCAATGTAAAGTATAGTAATTTAATTGTTTGAGAATCGAAAAAAAAAATTATTTTTGCAACATATTTAAAAATTAATCTTTATGGAAAATTTAGAAAATAAAATAAAAGAAATCATTGTTGATAAGTTAGGGATAGAGGAATCTGAAATTACAGACTCAGCTAGTTTCACAAATGATTTAGGAGCTGATTCGTTAGATACAGTTGAGCTTATCATGGAATTTGAGAAAGAATTTAATGTTTCAATTCCTGATGAAGATGCTGAGAAAATTCAAACAGTTGGTGATGCTGTAACGTATTTGAAAGATAACGTTAAATAGATTTTCCCTTAAGATGGGTGCAAAGAGAGTTGTCGTAACAGGTTTAGGTGCAATAACACCTATAGGGAATAATCTAAATGATTATAAAAAATCTCTTTTTAAAGGTATAAGTGGATGTGATAATATAAAATCATTTGATTCCACGAATTTCAAGACAAAATTTGCTTGTGAAGTAAAAAATTATGATCCACTAGATTATTTTGACAGGAAAGAATCTAGAAAAATGGACATTTATGCACAATTCGGTATGATTGCTGCTGCAGAAGCAATTTCTAACTCAAATATTGATCTAGATAATATAGATTTGAATAGAATTGGAGTAATATGGGGCTCTGGTGTTGGAGGCATAGAAACATTTCAGAATGAATTAATAAATTTTGCTGAAAATGATAAAAAGCCAAGATTTAATCCATTCTTTATTCCAAAATTAATTCCAGATATATGTCCAGGATTAATTGCGATTAAATATGGATTTAAAGGTCCTAACTTTGCAACAGTTTCAGCTTGTGCTTCAGCATCTAATGCAATAATTGATTCATATAACTATATTTTATCTGGAACCTCTGATATAATAATTACTGGAGGGTCAGAATCAGCTGTTAATGAAACTGGAGTCGGAGGTTTTAATGCATTAAAAGCATTATCTGAAAGAAATGATTCTCCTAAAACAGCTTCTAGACCTTTTGATAGAGATAGAGATGGATTTGTATTAGGAGAAGGTGGTGGATCATTAATACTAGAAGATTATGATCATGCATTAAATAGAGGAGCTAAAATATATGCTGAAATTATAGGTTTTGGAATGTCATGTGATGCTCATCATATCACAGCTCCACACCCAGAAGGTGAAGGAGCAAGGCTTGTTATGGAAAATGCTATAAAATCTTCAAATATTGAAAAAGAAAGTATTGACTATATTAATGTTCATGGAACTTCTACCCCTCTTGGTGATAAAAGTGAAATATTAGCTATACAAAACGTATTTGAAAAACACGCATATAATCTTAACATAAGTTCAACAAAATCAATGACCGGACATCTTCTTGGTGCTGCAGGAGCAATTGAATCAATAGCATCTATTTTTTCAATTAACGATGGAATTATACCTCCAACAATAAATCATTTTACAAAAGATGATGAGATAGATTCCAAATTAAATTTAACTTTAAACAAATCTCAAAAAAGAAATGTTAATATAGTTATGAGTAATACCTTTGGATTTGGAGGTCACAATACCTCTGTAGTATTTAAAAAATACAATTAACTATGTTTTTTTTATCCCGATCTAAAGAAGAAAAAGAACTTATTAGTGCTATAAATTTCATTCTAGGTTATAAAACAAGAAAACCTGAATTATATAAACTAGCTCTTCTACATAAATCAATAAGAACCGAGGAATCAAATGAAAGACTTGAGTTTCTTGGTGATGCTATTCTTGGTTTGATTGTAGCAAAACATTTATTTAAGCTCTACCCTTTTAAAAATGAAGGCTTTTTAACAAAAATAAGATCAAAAATAGTAAGTAGAGAATCATTAAATAATGTTGGAAGAAAAATAGGGTTGAAAAAATTAATTAATATTAAAAAAATTAAAACAAAATCTTATGACTCAATTAATGGAGATGCATTAGAGGCAATAATTGGAGCATGTTATTTAGACAAAGGCTTTGAATTCTGTGAAAAAAAAGTGGTAACTAAAATAATTGTCCCCTACTTTGATTTAGATGATTTAACCACTCAAACTCATAACTTCAAGAGTAAAGTTTTAGAATGGGCACAAAAAGAAAGAAAAAAAATAAGCTTCATAGTTGAGAAAACAAAAACTTCTAATAAATTTTCTCAGTTCAAATCAATATTAAAATTAAATGGTGAAAAAATTTCAGTTGGATATGGGAAGAGTAAAAAAAATGCTGAAAAAGATGCCTCAAGAATAGCATGTGAAAAATTAGAGCTTAGCTAATCCTATGAAAGTTAATCTTAATAAATCTCAGTTAGCTCTTAAAAATAAATTTTTAAATCCTTTTACATTCTCCCTATATGTTTTTTTAAATGTACCGATGGTCTGGTTTTCAGGCATGAAGATATTAAAACTTTCTAAAAACAATTGCATCGTTCATTTGCCATTCAAATGGTATTACAGATGGCAAAATATGAATCCATTTAAGTCTATGTATTTTGCAGTGCAGTGTATGGGAGCAGAAATATCAACTGCATCATTAGTTTCTTTAGCTATAACTGGAGCACATCCTTCAATAGCATTTATTGTAACCAGTATGAGTTCTAAATATTTTAAGAAAGCCACTGGAAATGTATCTTTTACTTGTAATGATGGTGAAGCTGTTTTTAATGCAGTAGAAAAGGCAAAATCATCAAATGATGGTGTTGAAGTTAAAATTAAAACAACAGGCACCTTAGATGATGGAACAATTGTTTCTGAATTTTATTTTACATGGTCTTTAAAACAAAGAAAAAACTGAAACTTTTAAAAAATAAAAAATATAGTTTCTGCACTTGTGGTTTAAGTAAAAAACTTCCTTTTTGTGATAATAATCACAGAGAACATAATCTTAAAAATAAAACTAACTATAAGTCACTTAAAGTAATTCCCCATACAGATATTGAAGTAGAAGTTTCTTCTTCAACATGGAAAAATTAAGTTTTATTAAGTTCTAAAATTGTAATTTCAGGTAAAATACCAACTCTTCCAGGGTATCCCATAAATCCAAAACCTCTATTAACATAAATAAACTGATCATTTGAAGAGTATAAATCTGCCCATTGCTTATATGCTAATCTAACTGGACTAACTCTAAATTTTCCTATATCAATCCCATATTGTAGTCCGTGAGTATGTCCAGAAAGTGTTAAATCAATACCTTTAAAGTTGTTAGTTACCTCTGCATTCCAATGAGATGGATTGTGACTCATCAATAATTTAAAATTTTCTTCTTCTATTCCCTTATAAGCTGAATCTAAGTCCCCATACTGTTGAAAACGAGATGACGCCCAATTTTCTACTCCAATTATGTTCAACCTCTCTCCATCAACTTCAATATTTGTGTTTTCATTTCTGAGTAAATTCCAGCCAAATTCTTTTTGACTATATAATAAGTCATTAAAGTTTTTATTTTTTGCATTATTATCTTTCCAATCTGAATATTCTCCATAATCATGGTTACCTAAAACACTAAAAACTCCAAAAGGAGCTCTAATTTTGGATAAGTCATCTCCCCAACCCTTCAACTCGCTAGCTCTATCATTAACTAAATCACCAGTAAATAAAATAATATCAGGCTTCTCATTTAATATCGTATCAATACCTCCTCTAACTGCTAATCTATTTTTTAAACTTCCTATGTGTATATCAGAGATATGACAGACCTTTATCCCATCAAATGCCATAGGTAAATTTTTAAAACTTATATTTCTTCTTTTAACCCTATAATCATAAACATTATTTGATAATATCCCATAAGATAAAGAAGTGATTGGAAGTCCATAAGCTAAAGAAGCTGAAATACTTAAAAATTTAGATCTAGAGATTTTATTATCTGAAGAGGATTCTTTTTTTCTAAATAGATGAATAATAAACCTTCTTATATCATCAATTAAAAGAAAAGGTAGAGATGCTAACTTTGATATGAAGTTTCCAATTATGACAGAGAAGATAAATGTTTTTGTGGAAAACCCTAAATTATAGTCAATATCTATAACATAGTATAAGAAATTAAAAACTGTAACAGCAGTAAAAGACCAGTAAATAAAGAAAAGGGGTTTAGCCCAATTAATCTTCCTGTATTTTTTTATTATTTGAAAAAAATATAAGTCTAAAAGGACAGATATTATTGTAAAGAAAAATAAGAAAAGAATTCTTTCCATTATGATAAGCCTAGATACCTATTTAATTTAACTTGTATTAGATACATAGATGGTATCACTAATAAGGTAAGAAATGTAGCAAATGATAAACCAAAAATTATAGCCCATGCAATAGGACCAAAAAACACCATATTATCTCCACCTAAATAAAAATTGACCTCATAAAATTTAAAAAAACTTACAAAATCAAAGTTCATTCCTATTGCAAGAGGCATTAAACCTAAAATTGTAGTTAGAGCAGTAAGAATAACAGGTCTTAATCTTGTTCTTCCTGCTTCGGCTATACACTCATTTATTTCTTGAATAGATAAGTCAACTTTTTTTCCAATTAATTTTCTCTTTCTATTTAACTCAATAAAATCAATTAAAACAATTGCATTATTAACAACTATACCAATAAGAGAAATTACTCCAATCATTGTCATCACTACAACAAAATCCATATTGAAAATAAGAAGCCCAAGGAACACTCCTATAGTACTTAAAATTATAGATGACATGATTATTAATGGTGTTATAATTTTATTGAATTGGGCAACTATTATTATAAAAACTAAGAATAAAGCAATCATAAATGCATTTGAAAGAAAAGCCATCTCCTCTTCCTGTTCTTTTTGTTCACCTCCAAACCTATAAGAATACCCACTAGGTAAAGGATAATTTTTTAGAACCATATCAATTTTAGAATTTACCTCTGTAGGATTATATCCAGAGATAACATTAGAAGAAATTGTTATTACTTTATCCATATCCTTTCTTTTAACAGAGCTAAATGTATTAGACATTTTCATTGAAGCAAATGAACTTATTGGCACTTGGTAAGTTCTTCCATTAGACTGATTTCTAAATGTTATATTTTTGTTGAGTAGTGCATTCACATCGTATCTGTACTCATCATCTAACCTTAACTGTATTTTATAATCATCTTCACCTATTTTGTATTTAGAAATTTCCTTACCGAACAGAGAAGTCCTAAGTTCGTTAGCTAACATTCCTGTGGACAACCCATATCTTCTCAATTTATCTCTATCAAAATCAATTAGAAGTTCTGGTTTTCTTGTTGAAAGATCAAGCCCTAGTTTTTCAATTCCAGGTATACTAGATTCATTTATATACCTTCTTATATTTTCTACCTGAGAAATTAATTCTTTAAAGTCTGGTCCAAAAACTTCTAAACTTATTTCACCTCCGACCGGAGGTCCCTTTCTATCCTTACCAAAAGTTATACTTACCCCTGGATACTGCTGAATATCATCTCTTAATTTTTCAAGAATATCAATCGTATTAATTCCATTTCTTTTTTCAAACTCATAGAAATTTATATTTATTCTTGCTCGATTGGGAGTGTCTCTCATAGATAATACTGCAGGATCGTTAACATTTAAAGTCCGCTTCCCTACATATGTAACAATACTTTCAATTATGCTTTTATAATTTGAAACTGATTTGTTGACTTCTTCCTCTATTATCTTTGTGAATTTATTTGTTTCATCTACATCAGTACCAACAGGGAGTTCTATAAATACGTTTATATAGTTAGGTCTATTTTCAGGAAAAAATAAGACTTTTGGAGGGTATAATTGTAATAATTGAAATGTTCCAAAAAGAAGAAAAATAGAGAAAACAATAACATAATAAGGTTTTCTGCCTAAAAGTAAAAAATTAAGAAACTTACTGTATTTATTTTCTAAGGCCTTTAAATATTTTTCTCTGAACATCATTGATAAAGGAACAAAAATGAAATAATTAGATAATATAAAGAGAGAAATAAAAATTAAAATATTTCCAACCCAAAATAATTTAAATAGTATAAATATAATTCCCAATACAACTAATAAAATAGAGTTTTGAATATACTTACGAAAGTCCTTTCCTCTATTATCTTCAATTCTCATCAGATATGAAATCATAACAGGATTTATTACTAATGCAACAAATAATGAAGAAAGAAGAGTTACAATAATTCCAATTGGAAGAAAACTCATAAATTTTCCAGTCATACCAGGCCAGAATGCTAATGGAACAAAAACAGCTAAGGTAGTAGCTGTTGATGTAATAATAGGATAAGCTATTTCTCCAATTCCTAATTTTGTTGCCTCAATCCTTGAATATCCTTTTTCTAAAAATCTGTAAATATTCTCTGTTACAACAATCCCATTATCAACTAAAAGCCCTAATGAGATTACAAGTGAAAATAATATCATCATATTTACTGTAATCCCAAATAATTGTAAAATTATAAATGAGATACACATTGAAAGAGGAATAGATAACCCTACAAAAAGTGCATTTCTAACTCCCAAGAAAAACATTAAAACTAGAACAACCAATATTACCCCACTAAAAATGCTGTTCTCTAAAGTACTAACTTGTTCTTTAGTATTTTGAGATTGATTATTTACTATAATTATATTAATATCATTTGGGACCTGATTTTTTATTTTATCAATTGCAAGATTAACCTTATCATTCAATAAGAGTAAATTTGTTCCAGACCTCTTCGATATGTCAACAGAAATAACTGGTTTACCAGATAGTCTTGTATAACTTTCAATCTCCCTATAACCAAAATCAACATTAGCAACATCTTTAAGAAAAACAATTTTATCGTTTTTGATAGATATTATAATATTTTTAATATCCTCAATTGATTTAAATTCACCAATTAGACGAACCGATCTACGCATATCTTTCTCTAAAAGATTACCCCCTGAAACAGAAATATTTTCGTATTTGATAGCATTCTCTATATCAACAAAAGATAAATTTCTAGCTTCTAACTCAAATGGATTAACTTTTATCGCTACTTCTTTTTCTTCTACCCCACCTATCTCAACTTTTGATATATCATTAATTATTTCTAACTCATCCTTTAAAATTTCCCCATAAGTTTCAAGTCTTTCAATAGAATAAGAACCTGAAAGTGTAACACTCATAACAGGAAAATCTGAAAAACTTATCTCATAAATATCAGATTCTTGAGGTAGATCTTGAGGTAAATTAACTTTAGCTTTTTCAACTGCATCTTTAACTTTCGATTTTGCATATTCAATATCAGTCCCGGAATCAAATTCAGCAACAATAGTTGAATATCCCTGTATAGAGTTAGATCTAATTTCTTTCACTTCAGAAATTGTATTTATTTCTTTTTCAATAGGTCTAGTAATTAGATTCTCAATATCAGTGGGTGAATTTCCAGGATATGGAGTTCCAACTAAAACTGTAGACTGTTCAACTTCAGGGTAGCTTTCTTTAGGTAAATTGTTATATGCACTAACTCCTAATACTACTAGCATGAAAAGAACTAGTACAACTGTTATTCTATTTCTTAGTGAAAAGTTGGAAAGACCAAACTGATTTATAACCTTATCTTCTCTTGATTTCTTCATTTAGTCTTATTTTGTCTTTATATATGTTCCATCCATTACCTCTAATGCACCTTTTTCTATAATCATTTCATCACCAACTAAACCACTCAGAATTTCAGTTTGGTACTTGTAGGATCTTCCAACAAGTACTGGAGTTTTTCTTGCTATTTTTTCCCCATCAAAGTCTACTACAACAAAAATGTAACTGCCTCTATCATCATTAAATATTATGTTTGATGGTACTGATATAGCATCATTATTCATGTAATCCACGAGAAGAACATTCAAAATTTGGTTAGGTTTAACATTCTCCTCTAATTCTGAAGGTATTTCAACTCCTATATTAAAAGTTCTATTCATTGCATTAATAACTTGAGAAACAGATATAATTATAGACTCATAAACTTCACCGTTAGAATTAATTACCTGAACAGAATCACCAATTTTAAATGAATTAATAAAATTCTCGGAAACATCTACACTTAGATATGATTCACTATCATTATACATTCTAAAAGATGAGATTCCTGGAGAAGACATCTCACCAACTTTTGCATTAATTTTATCAACTACTCCTGAAAAAGGTGCAACTACATTATACTTAGATACTTGGATTTTAACAGCACTATATCTATTTTTTATTGATTCATAATTTGATTTTGCTCTTAATAAATCTAATTCTGATCCTATTTCGTTTTCCCATAAATTAGCTTGTCTTTGATATATTGTTTTTAAGAGATCAAGGTTTGATTTAATTTCTCTTAAATTATTCTGTATTATTTCAGATTCTATACTTGCCAATATAGTGCCTTTTTCTACATACTGACCTTCATCTACAAAAATATTATTGAATTTACCCATAGCCTCAGATACTATTAATACATTCTTATTTGATTTAATATTACCTCTTAGTTCAATTTTTGATGTAAATGATCCTCTATTAGGAGATGAAATAGATATCAACTCATAATTCTTAGAATTATAAGACGAATCTAATTCACTTATTTCTCTCTCTAATTGGTCTATTTGAGAGTAAGTTTCAACCAAAGAGTTTTTAAGGTTATCTAATTTTTTTTTCTTACTATCTAAGTCTCCTGAATCACAAGAGCACAAAAGCATGGTCAATACATATAATATTCTTTTCATATTTATTTATTTAAAAGAGTTCCTAGTGTTTTTTTAATTTCTATAGAAGCAATTACTGATTCATATAAAGAATTATAATACTGATTCTGAGCTGTTTTTAATGAATTATTAGAATCAATTAACTCTAAGTTAGAGCCAACTCCTTCTTTAAATTTTCTTTCAGTAGCTAAGTAAACATCTTTAGCTAATTCTAAATTTTGTTTGGAAACTATTATTGATTCTTTTGTGTTTTCATAGCTTGAAATGGCCTGGTTAACTTGAAGGTTAATTGACCTCTCTAAAAATAACATCTGGTTTTCAACTTGCTCAATTTTATATTTAGATTGATTTATTTTACTTCTTTTTAAAAATCCATCAAATATTGGGACTATAATTTTGAAACCAAGAGTACCAAAACTTTTCCATCTATCGGAATCAAAAAATAAATTATAATTAGACGAAGATGTGTTATACCCATAATTATAGTTAGCATATATTTGGGGTAAGTATTGACTCCTATTATTTTTTAAATCATAAAATTTTAAATTCTTATCTGTTTGCAATATCGAATACTCAATTCTTTGAGAGTAATCAAAATCTTCAAGACTGTAAATAAATGAATAAATCAAATCCTCTGACAATTCATCTATCAATTCAATTTCTGTGCCAATAGGAACTCCAATTTGGAAATTAAAAACTTCTTTACTTAACTGATATAGCCTAGAAGCCTTTATTTTTTCACTCTTTAAATTATTATAAGAAACCATAATTCTATTAAGATCTAATTTCTCAACAAAACCATTATCATAAAGCTTTTTGGTCTGTTCTAATAGAGTATTTAATCTAGAAAGATTTATATCTACTAGTGCAATTCTTTTTTTAGTATTAAGAACTGTATAATAAGCTTTTTGTACTGATTCATTAATATCAATAATATTCCTCACTGTAAGTTTTTCTGAAAGATTCACTAATTCTTTAGCAGCAGAGAGTCCAACAAAATATGATCCATTAAAAATCATTTGATCCAAAGTAAGGTCCATTCTGCCATCATAGGTTTGACCAAATTGAACTTCCTGTTCAGTGCCTTCAGGTACTCCTGGCATAAATCTACTTATATCAATTAGACTTTTCTGAACCTCGTGGTTATACTTAACACCACCATCAAAATTTATTTGAGGTAATCCTATAGATAAATATTCTTTAGATAAGGCTTTTGAGATTTTTTCCTCAAGGTATGAGTTTTTTAAATTTTCATTGTTCTCAATTGCTAAATCAATAGACTCATCTATCGTCAACTTTAATGGTTGAGATTTTAAAGAATCAAAATTTATAACTAGAATAATTATTAATAATATATTTTTCATTAATTAATTTTTTTTAAAAATTTTTCATATACCTTAAGTCCATCTGATGTCACTACACCTCTTAAAAAAAGATCAAATGAAATTAGTTGAATATCTCTGTAATCATATTTTTTAAGTGGAAATACATCTTGATTAAAACCTATCTCAATCATTTCTATTCTTAATTTTGATATAATTTTGTCGTTTATATCATTTCTAATTAAACCTTCTTCTTTTCCTGTTATCAAGACTTTTTGTAGAGATTTTTCAAATAATTTTTCTTTGTAATCTTGATGATTTTTATACAGTTCTGGATGAAATTTTTTTAAGTCATGAACAAATAACGGAGTTGTATCATTTAGGGTTTCTCTAAAATGAGAAGATATTTTAAAAAATGTTTCAATAGAATTACCAGATAAATCAATTATTGTCTTGATTTCTTTATATAAATTATTATAGTGAAATTTAATTGTTTCATTAGCTAGCGATTGCTTATCAGAGTAGTAATTATAGATTGTTTTTTTTGAGATTCCACATTCTCTACATATATCATCTACAGTTACACCTCTAAAACCAAAGGTTCTAAATAATGTGTTTGCCTTTTCAACAATATTTAACTTTATATTCATAATAAACCATGGAAACTATTATATTATTTATAGTTTCCAACGCAAACATATAATAAATTCTTTAATTATCTCTCATTTTTTTATTTGAGAGACAATTATGTTGTAAAAAAAATTATTTTTGTTCCTTAGAAATTATAATGATATCATTCTTTAGAAAATCATCTGATAATTATTTTGTTATTGAGCATAGTAATAAATTCTCAAAAAAAGATATAGAGAAATTATCTTGGTTATTTAGTGGCTCTAAATACCTCAAAATTGAAAGTATAAAAGGAAGTTATGTTGGACCTATTAAAGAGATGACTACTCCCTGGAGCACCAATGCTGTTGAAATAACAAAAAATATTGGAATAAATTCTATTACAAGAATTGAGTGCTTAAACAAAACAAAATCTGATCATGATCAAATGACACAATCATTATATGAAAATCCAGATCAAAATATTTTTACTATAACAAAAGTTTCTGAACCTGTTATATATATTGATAATATTAAAAGATATAATAATGAAGAGGGACTTGCTCTTAGTAAGGATGAAATATTATATCTAGAGAGCGTAAGTAAAAGATTAAAAAGAAAACTTACTGATAGTGAAGTCTTTGGGTTTTCACAGGTCAATTCTGAACATTGTAGACATAAAATTTTCAATGGAAAATTTATAATTGATGATACTGAAAAAGATTCTACTCTATTCGGTATGATTAAAGCAACATCTAAAGCAAACCCTAATAATCTAATTTCAGCATATAAAGATAATGTTGCATTTATTTCTGGTCCTGAAATAGAAATTTTTACAACTAGAAAAAAAAATGATCCGGATTTTTACATTAAACGAAAAATAAAATCTTCTATATCTCTTAAAGCTGAAACACATAACTTCCCTACTACAGTAGAACCTTTCAGTGGAGCGGCAACCGGCTCAGGTGGTGAAATTAGGGATAGAATGGCAGGTGGTCAAGCGAGTATACCACTTGCAGGAACAGCAGTATATATGACTTCATACCCTAGAACATCTTCATCAAAAACATGGGAAAAAAACCAGATATATAAAAAGTGGTTATACCAAAACCCAAAAGATATATTAATTAAAGCCTCTAATGGAGCAAGTGATTATGGAAATAAATTTGGACAACCACTAATATGCGGTAGCGTGCTAACTTTTGAACATACTGAAGAAGGCAAACAACTTGGATATGATAAAGTTATAATGTTAGCTGGAGGAATAGGATTTGGAAAAGAAGAAGAAACAAAAAAGAAAGATATTAGAGAAGGAGATTATGTTGTAGTTCTAGGCGGAGATAACTACAGGATTGGAATGGGAGGAGGGGCTGTATCATCTGTAAATACTGGAGAGTTTAAAAATAATATAGAACTCAATGCTGTCCAAAGATCAAATCCTGAAATGCAAAAAAGAGTAGCAAATGTTATTAGATCATTAGCAGAAGAAATTGAAAATCCAATTCTTTCCATACATGACCACGGAGCTGGAGGTCACCTAAACTGTCTTTCAGAACTTCTAGAAGAGACTGGAGGCGAAGTTGATATTAATAAACTACCAGTTGGAGACCCTACACTATCAGAAAAAGAAATCATAGGCAATGAATCTCAAGAAAGGATGGGACTAGTAATTAAAGAAAAAGATTATGACAAAATTAAGAGAATAGCTGAAAGAGAAAGAGCACCAATTTATCATGTAGGATATGTCAAAGAAAATAAAAAACTAGTATTTAAAGGAAAAGAAAAAGTCAATCCAATTAATCTAAATCTAAATGATTTTTTTGGTTCATCTCCAAAAACAATAATATCAGACAAAAAATTAAATTATAAATACAAAGAGCCAAAATATTTTGATGATCTTCTTATAAAATACCTTGAAAATGTATTATCACTAGAATCAGTATCATGTAAAGATTGGCTTACTAATAAAGTTGACAGATGTGTTACCGGAAGAGTTGCTCTTCAACAAACTCTAGGAGAAATTCAATTACCTCTAAACAATTTAGGAGTCATGGCTTTTGACTTTTTATCAAATAGGGGAATAGCTACTTCCTTAGGATTTTCACCAGTAACATCTATAATAGATGAAAAAATTGGCTCAAAATATTCTATTCTAAAGTCAATTACTAATATAATATGGGCTCCACTAAATGGAGGTTTATCTAATATCTCCTTAAGTGCTAATTGGATGTGGCCAGCTAATAATTTAGGAGAAAACTCAAGACTTTATAATGCTGTGGAATCAGTAAGTAAATTTGCAATCGGACTAGGAGTAAATATTCCAACAGGAAAAGATTCTTTATCTATGACGCAGAAATATCCTGATGGGATGAAGGTAACATCACCAGGAACGGTTATTATATCAGCTGTTTCTGAAGTTGAGGATATTAACAATATAATTAAACCTCAAATAGTTCAATATAATGACTCAAAATTAATTTATATTAATTTCTGTGATGGTTATAATCTTGGTGGTTCAGCATTTTATCAAACACTTTCATGTCTTGGTAATACTGTTTGTGATACAAAAAGTACAAATGAAATAAAGAATATATTCAAAAGTGTTCAGACTCTAATTAAAAATAAAGAGGTTTTAGCAGGACACGATATATCATCAGGAGGATTAATTACATCCTTAATGGAAATGAATTTTCCAAATGATAGATTAGGAATAAATATATGTCTAGATGATTTTAATGAAAATGATATTAATAAAATACTTTTTAATGAATCACCTGGAATTATTTTACAGATAAAAAAAAGTGGAATAGATTATCTAACTAATCTAAATATTAATTTTATTGATCTTGGGAATATTGTTGATGAGAGAAAAGTAATTATTAGATTAAAAGAGAAAAAAATTAATCTAGATATTAATCATTTTAGAGATTCTTGGTATAGTAATTCTTTTCTACTTGACAAAGAACAAACATCAAATAATAAAAGCTTAGAAAGATTTAATAATTATAAAAAACAGCCTCTTATATTTAAATTTCCTGATTTTAATGGAGAATTAAGCACTCTGGGTTTTTCAAAAGAAATCAAAGCAGCAGTAATAAGAGAAAAGGGAATAAATAGTGAAAGAGAAATGGCATATATGCTTGATATTGCAGGTTTTAAAGTAAAAGATGTTCATATGACTGATTTAGTTTCTGGAAAAGAAACACTTGAAGACATAAGTATGGTTGTTTTTCCTGGAGGATTCTCTAATTCTGATGTACTTGGTTCTGCCAAAGGTTGGGCAGGGGCATTTAAATATAATAAAAAAGCAAAAACAGCAATTGAAGCTTTTTACAAAAGAAAAGATACTCTTAGTTTAGGGGTATGTAATGGTTGTCAACTCATGATGGAATTAAATCTCATTTACCCTTCATTAAAAGAAGAACACCCAAAAATGAATCATAATGATTCTAAAAAGTTTGAATGTAGTTTTTTAAGTGTAGATATAATAGAATCAAACTCAATAATGTTAAAAAATCTAGTTGGATCAACTCTAGGAATCTGGTCTGCACATGGTGAAGGTAAATTCAATTTAAACAATAAGAAAATTAATATTGCAGCTAAATTTCATTATGATGAGTATCCTGGAAACCCTAATGGGTCTGATTTATCAACAGCAGCAATTTGTTCTGAGGATGGAAGACATCTTGCTATTATGCCACACCTTGAAAGATCAATATTTCCTTGGAATTGGGCTCATTACCCGAAAGAAAGAAATGATAAAATTTCACCTTGGATTATACCTTTTTATAACGCAAGGAAGTGGCTTGAAGAAAATGCATGATTTTAATTTTTAAAATTTGAAAAATTAAATCTACTTTTGTAGCCCATATTGGCTCATGGTGTAACTGGTAACACGTCTGGTTTTGGTCCAGAAGAGTCTAGGTTCGAGCCCTAGTGAGCCAACATAAATATAACATAATGAGTACAGTAAAAATATTTTCAGGAAGTGGTTCACAAGAACTCGCAAAAAAGATAGCCAGAGAATTTGGAAAACCTCTTGGTAAAGGGAAACTTGGTAAATTTAGTGATGGAGAGCTAAGTTTCAGGTATACAGAAACTGTGAGAGGATCTGATGTTTATATTATTCAGTCAACAGTAAACAGTTCAG
>Ga0208407_1000308_pt1 | contig 23104 bp, 29 predicted proteins | sample ETNtaG_9_FD_185775 | JGI IMG/M metagenome (GOLD analysis project Ga0208407, IMG submission 185775) | Marine microbial and viral communities from oxygen minimum zone, Eastern Pacific Ocean - ETNP201406SV69 (SPAdes) (version 2) | ecosystem: Environmental > Aquatic > Marine > Oceanic ...
ATGGGAAAATTCACAATGGTCCCATATGATGAAATTTTCAAAAATCATGGAAATGTATTTCTAAAATTCTATGAGGGTAGCCTTGAAATTAGTCATAATGGTGTAGAATCATTTTCAGAAGTTCAAAAAAGAGTTTTTGATATTGTGGACTTTGTAAAAAACAAGCACAAAGATGAAAATGTTGTTCTAGTTACTCATATGGATCCTATCAAAGCAATGATAGGCAAAGTCCTTTCTTTAAAACCTGAGATCTTATTTCAATTAATTATTGCAAATGCTTCACTGAATATTTTCAAATACGACGATGAAAACTTCTACCTCACTTCGATCAACTCTATGATCCCTTCACGATTTCATGAGACTTTTTAACAAAAATCTTACAAACTTTTAAATAGAAATTTTCGACCACGCGTAATTAACCGGTAAAATATGAAAGCAATAATTGGCGTAGGTATGGTATTGGCACTATTAGTCATAGTTCCTTCTGTTGAGCTAGTTATGGCTGCAGGAGATACTCCTGGTGAGTATCTTAATAGAGTAGATGTAATCTGGTCATTATTTTATAGATTAATGATTATAGCATTTACTGTAGGAATTGTAGTTTCTGGAATGATTGTTTGGTTAGTTATGAGATTTAGAGAATCAAATCCAAAAGCAAAACCAACTCCATATGAAAAGGATGGTACTTGGTAATGGGTAATCACTCTACTTGGCCTGAATGGGTATACGTCGGAGTTGTTGTTGCATTGATGTGTTATGTCGGTGCAGAAGCTTGGAACATTGAAAGAATAATTGAACATGTTCCTGAAGATGCAGAATTAATCAAAGTAACTGGACAACAATGGTTATGGACATTTGAACATGAAGATGGAACAAAAGAAATTGGAGAACTACATCTTGAAAAAGGTAAAGCGTACCATTTTGAAATATATTCAAAAGATGTTATACATTCGTTTAATATTCATGATTATGTTGTATTGATGGATGCAGTTCCTGGAAGAGTTAACACAGTTTGGTTTTCACCAGATAAAGCAGGTGAATTTGATATTCAATGTAGAGAATATTGTGGATTGATTCATTATAATATGCGTGGAACACTTATTGTAGAGGATAAAGGGGCATAATCAAAATGGTATTAGAATTACAAAAACCAAGACCAATTTGGCAAATCATGTTCTCAACACATCATACTGATGTTGGTCTTCTATACTTGATTACTTCTTTAGCATTCATGTTCATGGGTGGAGCACTTGCTTTACTCTTGAGAGTTGAACTGTTTAGTCCAGGCGTACAATTAATTGCTGATTCAATGACCTACAACAGAATTTTCACAGTTCACGGAACTACGCTAATCTTCTTATTCATTTTACCATCTGCATCTGCATTTGGAAATTATCTTGTACCAATTATGGTTCGTTACAAAGACATGGCTTATCCAAAACTTAATGCTGTTGCATTTTGGATGATTCCACCAGCAGGTGCACTTATCTGGTTAGGCTTTGCAGACTTTACTTGGTATGCATATCCGACTTATTCTGTAATTAGTGCACCAGGTCCTGCGGCAGACATGTGGATATTTGGATTAAAGATTCTTGGTGTATCATCAATTCTTGGTGCAATCAATTTTGTTGTAACAATTATGAAATGTAAACATCCTGATCTGCCGTTAAGTAAAATGCCACTATTAGCATGGTCATACCTTACATCATCATTAATTATTCTAGTTGCAGTTCCAACATTTGCTGCAGCGCTGTTAATGTTATTGACAGACAGATTAGGTGCATCCGGATTCTTTAATCCTGCAATGGGAGGAGATCCAATTGCTTACCAACATTTGTTCTGGTTCACATTCCATCCTGAAGTATACATCTTAGTTATACCTGCAATTGGTTTCATGTATGAAATATTCCCACGTTTTTCACGTAAGCCAATTTTCAGTCATGGTTCTGGAGTTACTGCATTCACTTTACTTGCAATTGTCGGATTCTCATCATGGGCACATCACATGTATGCATCAGGAATGTCATTTACAGAAAAGACTGTATTCATGGTTGGAACTTTAGCCGCAGTACCAGCATCTGCAATGCACACGTTTAACTTCCTTGCAACAATGTGGGGTGGACGAATCAAATTTGCAACCCCAATTATGTGGGCAGTAGGTGGAATTGCACTATTCTTCTCTGCTGGAGCAGGTGGTGTAGTTAATGCTGCAATGCCATTAGACTTTGTATCTCACGATACATACTGGGTAGTTGGACACTTCCACCTATTTGTAATGGGAACAATTCTATTCGGTACAGTTGGTTTCATCTACTACATGTTCCCATACGTTACAGGAAGAATGTATAATGAAACAATGGGCAAAATACACTTTATCTTATCATTTGTTGGAACTGTTCTAGTATTCTTTACACAACACATCTTGGGTCTCTTTGGAATGCCAAGAAGAATTTACGATTATCCTGCAATCCCAGAGTGGGTTCAAATGAATATCATTATATCAATTGGCGCATTCATCATAGGTATAGCCATGGCAATATTCCTTGGAAACCTAATTTGGAGTTCCGCAAAAGGAAAACCTGCAGACATGGACGATCCTTTCGGCTTAGGCGGAAAATATTACTTCCCATATCAGGCAAAGAACCCATCACATTAGGAGAATAAAATGGCACAAGTAGAAATTAACGATCCGATTTACAGAACAACAAGCGAACGTACTGTCAAGATGATGGTAATCATGTTGGGAATTTGTATTGTTGGCGGTGGTATATTCTTTGGAATGTGGGATTACTGGACATCAATGCCTCCACCAGCAGGTCTCTTAACTGGAGATGTTGGTGAAGATCATTCATCTGATAGCGGTTCAGTTACTCTAACAGGAGTTGAAATTAACTCTTCATTATCATTTATTGAAAGTAGCGACTTTAGGACTTTGGCGTTTAACGCGTTACCTGGAGAAGCAGATAACAATCCAACAATTACTGCAAACGTTGGCGACAAAATCATCTTCGATATAGTAAATGATGGTAAATCTTTCCATGCATTTGGTGTCACTGCTGATACTGAAGGATTTGGAAATCTCTATCCGGGTTCTGAAGTAGCATCTGCAAACGCACCACTAAAACCTGGTGAAAGCGGAACCTCAGAATGGATTCCAACTGAACCTGGTACATACTATTACATCTGTACAGTTCCAGGTCACAGAATGCAAGGAATGGTCGGAGAAATTATTGTATCTGGCGCAGGAGCTCCTGCAGCTGCAGCACCACCAACTGGTGTTTCACATGACATTACATTTGACTTTGTAGAAAGTAGTGACTTTAGAACTCTAGGATTTAATGCAATTCCTGGAGAAGAAGGTGCAAATCCTGAAATTCGAGTAAACTCTGGTGATGAAGTAACTGTAACAACTGTTAATGCAGGAAAGTCTTTCCACGCATTTGGAGTTGTTTCAAATCCGGATGACTTCAACAGTATTATTTTTGATTCTGCAATTGCAGCAGCAACTAGTCCACTAAAACCTGGTGAATCTGGTTCAGTAACGTTTGTTGCAGGTGCACCTGGTACATACTATTACATCTGTACAGTTCCTGGACATGCATTACAAGGAATGCAAGGTTCATTCATTGTAGAGTAATTTGATTCTAAAATACCTCGCATTAGCATCTCTTGTAATTTTATATTCACTGATGTTTGTTGGTGGATACATCTCTGCAGCAGGATTGGGCTTAACATGTCCTGAATGGCCACTATGTCCAAATGGTGTTATGCCTAATGAAGAGTATTTCATAGAATGGGTACATAGATTAGTTGCAGCAACAACAGGTGTCCTAATTTTGGCAACCACTATAGGTGCATGGATAAATCGTGATGCTGGAAGAAAAATCAAATTTACTAGTGCATTTGCTAGTGCTCTTGTAGTAACACAAATCACACTTGGCGCTCTAGTAATAGATACTCAATTACATGCAGTATTAGTCGCCATACATTTAGGAATTGGAATTCTATTATTTGCTATGACTCTACTGACTGTACTATTTGCATTTAGACTTGGAAAACAAGTAATACAGTCTAAGGTTTAGAGATTTTTTTTAATAATCTTGGAACAAAAACAATTCCCATAACTCCTGCAAAAATTATACCGCCTGCAGCTATTGCTCCAATGAATATAATTCCAAATGGTGATTGTGTACTAATGTTAAATGTATATGTCAAAACTCCTCCGTCTTCCCCTGCATCGTACAAATCTACTCTGAAAAAATGATTTCCTGATTCTTCAAAAATAAAATCTCTCTCCATATGACCGCTATCATATGATTCCGGTCTCCATGTGATGATTTGTTCTTCATTGTAAAAAATTCTTACACCCATAGTAAAACGATCAACTTCTTCTAACTGTTGGTCTGTTACTCTTATCAAAATTTGTGATCTCTCTCCAATTTGTGGAAATTCTGGCAGTGTAGCGATCTGAACTCTGTAATTACCTAGTGTTTGTTCTGCTGAATTAAATAATGAATGACCATACGCCTCTGTTGTTTCTGTGATCGATACAAAAAGAAATGGCAAAATGAAAAGTATTTTCAAATTTCCATTCATGATATAATCTACCATCCGGTTAATATATTGTAAATCAAAAACTGGTTTGAAAATCGTGTAAAGCTTTAAATGCTCTCTGAAAAGAGTCACAAATGTTGACTGTAGTTAAGAAATCAATCGACATCAAAGCACCAGTAGATACTGTGTTTACTTATTTTGCAAGACCAGAACACGTTTCTGATCAAATGTCTGAAAAAGGAGTTGGCATGACTGTCATTCCTATGGATATTAAAGCAGGAATGGGTGTAGGAACAACATTTAGAGTAATTGGTGACTTTAGCGGAAAAAGATTAGAATGGGATTGTGAGACAACTGAATTTGTTAGAGGTGAAAAAATCTCTGCAAAACAAATTAAAGGTAAATTCAAGAGATGGGAAATTACCACCGAATTCAAAGAACTTTCTGATAATCTTACAAATGTTAGCATGACTGTTGACTATGAAATGCCATTAGGTCCACTAGGCAATATTTTAGACAAAGTAAAGTTCGCAAAATCTGCTGAAAATGGACTTGAAACAGCACTATTCAAAGTAAGAGGACTTTTAGAAGGAAATGGTTCAATTCCAGTTTACATCACACTAGATGCATACCAAAAACTTCTTGCAGAAAAGAAAAAGATGAAAAACGTTCCAGTTTCTGCTGTACTAACTGCAATTCTTGAAAAGTACGAGCAAGAACAAGAAATCAAAAACTAGTTCTATCCCAAGTTTAAATAATAACAACATTTTTTCATTTCTTTGTGTGGGTCTATAGCGCAGCCAGGTAGCGCACCGGACTCTTAATCCGGTTGTCGTGGGTTCGAATCCCACTAGACCCGCTATGATAATTTTTTTAATAATGTAAATCTCACATGTTCAGATTCTATTTCTTCGTGCATGTTCACATTACTAACAACTTTCACTTTGTAATTCATCCATCTTTTTAACATGTTTCTAAACTTCATATTTTCATCTATTTTATCTTCAGTTTCTTCAAATAATTCACAATTTACAATATACTTTCTTGCTATTCGAAACATCTCATTAACACCTTCATCTAGTGTATTGTCATCTAGATAGTTTAGTAATTTGTGTGTAAATACAAGATCTATACTTCCATCTTCAAAAGGTAATTTTGTTATACTTTCCTTGTAAAATTTACCTTTAGGAATATTTTTCTTAGCTAATTCTAATGCATGTTCATTCAAATCTACTCCATGTATCTCAAATGAATCATCAAATTTCCTTAAATCAATACCGGTTCCACAACCAATTTCCAAAACACTTGTACAATGTAATGCACTTGCAAGATCTGTTAAAAATTTTGTAAACCCTTCATTATTCCGTGATTCATTTTCATCAGCATATTTATTCCAAAATATCTCGTCGTAATCCAATTTATCTCATTTTCCATGAACACATTTGCATGAAATGAATTTTGTGTCAAATGTACATTCATGCGGTCCTTCAGATTTTGCATTTACTGGCATTTCTTTCATACATTCTTCATGTCTACCTTTTTTACAAAACCAGCATATTTCTGATATCTCATCTGATACAGAACAATCTTCCATAAGTTATCTAAATTTTTAAGATATATCTAATTTTAGATGAATTTTAACCACGAACGGAATTTCTTATTTTTACCCATTACTGTATCCATGAATAAACTCTGTAATTCTTTTGTTACATCTCCGATTTTTCCATTTCCAATTTTTGTTTTATCTACTCGAGAAACAGATTTTATTTCTGCTGCAGTTCCAGTCATAAAAACTTCATCAGCATTTAGAAGATCATAAATTTTTAGATTATCTTCAATGACCTTAATTTTCTTTGATTTTAGAAGTTTAATTGCAGAATCTCTTGTTATGCCATTTAGAATGTCTGCATCCAATGGAGGTGTAGTAATTTTTCCATTTTTAACCACAAAAATATTTTCTGCACTACCTTCAGCTACATTACCGTCATTGTTTAGCATTATAGCCTCATCATATCCTGAATTTAGTGCTTCCATTCTTGCTAATGCAGCATTTGAATAATTTGATGCAGATTTTGCTTGCATTGGTTGTGATTTAGAATCAATTCTTATCCATTTTGAAATTTTACATTTTGCACCAGAAAATTTACCTGCCTTTGATTCTCCCATTTTCCATTCCCAACATGAAATAGATACATCAACTTTGTTATTTGTTGGAGTAAGACCCATTGTCCCATATCCGTAATAGGCTAATGGTCTAATGTAGCATTGTTTTAGTTTGCTTGCTTTTACAGTATTTATTATTCCATCACTAATTTTTTTCTTTGAATATGGCATTTTCATGGAATACATTTTTGCAGAATTAAAAAGTCTATCAACATGTTCTGGTAATCTAAAAATTGCTGAACCTTCTGGAGTGTCATAGCATCTAATTCCTTCAAAAATTGAAGTTGAATAATGTAATGCATGTGTCAAAACATGTACTTTGGCATTTTTGAAAGGAACTAATTTTCCATTCATCCAAATCTTACCTGTTTCTTTCATATCGTGGAAAACTTACCTCGTAATTTAAACAATCACGCCTGAATCACTATGCCATACATAGATCATATTAAATAATCTTCATGCTATACTATGATCAAGCGTGTTTTGGGTAACGCCGGACTAATTCTAGACGAAGGTCCAAGAACAAACCCACCTTGGCACTACTGGTCACAAGACCTTTAGCGCCAAACTGGTTTTAAATAAATTTAATCTTTGATCTTTCAGAATGTATTGATTCAATTGCTTTTGCAACACTATCTTCTTTATCTTCTATAACAATGATAATCCTTGATGTTTCTTCTTGTGCATCCATATTTAGTATGTTCAATCCTGCATCACCAATTTTTGAACTAGCCTTAGATGCAATTTGTTGCACTCTCCACATTTCATCTCCAATTAATGTAACAACGCCTCTCTCATAAGCAACTGTTGCCAGAGCATCAAAACTTAGAATGTATTTTTCATTTCTTTTGACATAATCTCCATCTAAAAACAAAATTCGACTAAATTCTATTCCATCTTTTGTAAATGGTGAAAGAACAATGAATTCACTGTATCTCTTATCCTTTTCTAATGATACAAGTAAATCTCTAATCATTTCTGATTCTATTCTTAGTATGGCACAGTTTTTCTTACCTGTTACAATTTTTAGTGGATGTCCACTCTTATCTTCTGGTTTTCTTTGAATTCTTGTAATCATTTCTGGTGAATTCATATTTGTAATTGTAAGTGGTATTTCAACTCCATTTTCAAGAATTTCTTTAATTGCAATAGGATCTACAATTTTCATACCAAACATTCCTGCTAATCTAGCTTCATTGTAAGACAATTCGTTTACTTGTTCAAGTTCATCTTTTACAATTTTTGGATCTGCAGAAACAACAGAGCTATCTTTTTCAAGATCTATAATTGTATCATATTTTTTATGAAATAAAATTCCTAAATCAGCTGCAGTTCTATCTGAACCTCCTCTTTCGTATGTGGTAATAATTCCCTCTTTTGTTTTACCGATAAAGCCGCCAATAGATACTACATCATTTTTTTCAACAATTTGTTCTAGTTCACTCATTCTTGAAATTGATTCTGAGAAAAGAAAATTTGTTGATTCGATATTATTATCTGTAATTATTGGCCAATCTTCAAGTGAAATTGTATCTGATTTAATTCCATTATTTCTTAAAATTAAATTCAGAACATGTGACATTAAGACTTCTCCAGAAAATGCTAATGCTTTAGAGCGTATTTCATCTAAAAACTCTCTTTTTGAAGCCGCAACGTTGATTGCATCTTTTGAATTCTCCAAAAAATCATCAATAATTTTTTTACAGGCATCTTTGGACTCGTCATTTACATATTCTAAAATTTTTGTATATGGTTTTTCAACAACTGAAAAATCAAAATTTTCTCCTTGCACAATGTCTTTGCCAATACTTAAGATAACATCTGTCAATGATTTCTTTTTTCCATCAACCATAGTTAGAGGTGCAGAACAAACTACGATTATTTTACTATTTTTTTGAATTTCTTTAATTCTTTTGATAATGTCTGGAATACCTTCTCCATCAATTCCTATTGCACTTCCTCCGAATTTGGCAATTGTTAGTCTACTCATGATTAGTTTAGAAATACACTGCTCTATTAATTCATTATTTCTTTCATCGTCAAGATTTAAATGGATTTTAACGAAGAACTTTTTGGCGGGCTCGTAGTCTAGCTCGGTTATGACGTCGCCCTTACACGGCGAAGATCCGGTGTTCAAATCACCGCGGGCCCACTACCGAATATTTTTTAATTCGATGAAATATGAAAAATGTATGTCAGAACTTTCTATGAATGATAAAATGACTCTTGTTCAATATACTATTGAAAAATTTGAAAATGAAGAAGAACTCTTATCCAAACTTTCTACTATATTGCCAGAAAAAGATATTCAAAGAAGTTTGGACACTTTGATAGGAACACAAAAAGTTAGACGAATAGGTCCTGAAATAATTCAAAATAATACTAGTCATACTGAATTACCTGAACTTCCAGATAATGTTAAAGAATTATTAGATAAAATTTAATTTTAAAAACCTCTTAATCCTTGAGGTCTTACATTTTCAGGATGTTTATTTAACCAACTAATTTTTTCAAGCATTACATCTTTGTCTTGAGGAAATGTTCCTGCAATATTATATGCATTTGAACCATGATTTGCTCGAAAAACTATTTCATTTTCTGTATTAATATTTGCAACAAGTAATTCTAACTCTTCTAATGATTCATTATCATCTATTTTCACAAATTCTCCTCCCCATTTTGTTATGAATTCCTCTTTAATTCCATTTTCTAAATACAATGTTAATGCTCCAACAAAATCAGGTTTTGATGCACTGATCACTTTTCCTGTTTCTATAGCATTCTCTTTCGAGTATTTCTTTCCTCCTAGTCCTAAAATTACCATACATGACAATTTGAATCCCGCATCTTTTGCTTTGTTACATGCTTTGATGATGGTCTTTGATGTTGCACCTTTTGTAACTTTTTTTAGTACAATATCTGAACCGCTCTCTATTCCAAGATATAACATGTCTAAACCTGCTTCGAATAATTTTTGTAAATCTTCAGGAGTTTTTTTCAATAAATTACTAGGCATTGCGTAACATGAAATTCTCTCAATTGAAGAAAATTTTTCTCGAATGTATTTGAGTATTTTTAACATGTATTCTGTTGATAAATTAATTGCGTCTCCGTCTGCCAAAAAAACTCTTTTTGTATCTGGCATCATCTTTGCCATCATGTCAATTTCCTGTTTTACTTCATCCCATGTTCTTTCAGAATACTCTTTTGATCTATACATGTCACAAAATGAGCATTGATTAAAAGAACAACCAAGTGTAACTTGGAAAATTAATGAATTTGCTTCTGATGGAGGTCTGTAAAGTGGTGCATCATAATTTAACATCATTATATCTATTAATTACAAGAATCGGTTATAATCTTAATGAAGATACTTAAAAAAGGCGCTGAGGCTGATGTTTATGTTTCCTCGTGGAATGGCAAAAAATCAATTTTAAAAATTAGAAAAGAGAAAAAATATAGAAATACATCACTTGACACTAGAATAAGAAAACAAAGAACAATTAGAGAGGCACAATTAATTTCTGATGTAAAATCATTTGGTATCTCTACACCATTAATCCATTTTGTAGATTACAAAAAATTTTCAATATACATGCAGTATGTAGATGGAAAATTAATTCGTGATATGGATGAAAAATCTATTCCTAAATTATGCTTACAAGTAGGAAAGATAGTTGGGAAACTTCATAAAAATGGAATTATGCACGGTGATCTAACTACCTCGAATTTCATATCTACTAAAAAAAATCTATTTCTTATTGATTTTGGTCTAGCAAATAGAACTGAAAAACCAGATGATCATGCAGTTGATCTTCGTTTGTTCAAGGAAATTTTGAATAGTGCTCATGCAGGCGTAATGGAAAAATCTTGGAAAAATTTTATTTCTGGGTATGAAAGTTCAATTGGCAAAAAACAATGTAAAAAAATTCTTGGCCTAGTTGCAGTAATTGAAAGTCGAGGTAGATATGCAACAGTCGTCTGAATTATTTTTTGCATCTTCTAATAATCATAAATTTGAAGAGGCTCAAAGAATCCTATCAAATTTGGGACTTGAAATTAATATGTTTAAGACAACATTAGAAGAAATTCAGTCAAATTCTATGAATGAAATTGCAAAACGAAAAGCATTAGATGCTTTTAGAAAAATTAAGAAACCTGTGATCATTGAAGACGATGGGCTTTTTATTGAATCACTTGATGGATTTCCTGGTCCATATTCTTCTTATGTTTACGACACAATTGGAAATAAAGGAATTATGCGTTTATTGGAAAATATTGAAACACGAAATGCAAAATTTGTAGCAATTATTGCTTATTGTGATGAAGAAAATGTTGCTAACTTATTTGAATCTAGCATTCCTGGAAAAATTTCGTTATCAATTGAAGAAGGAGGATGGGGGTATGATCCAATATTCATTCCTGATGGAGAATCAAAAACATACGCAAATGTTTCTGATAAAGATAAATTCTCTCATAGATCTGCATCCTTGAAAAAATTTTCAGATTGGTTTATGCATAAGCACTAAGATAACGATCTGTAAACCTTTTCTTATTCTGTAAAACTACTATTCTTGATATCTCACTCTCATCCATCACTTCAAATCTATCTGATTTCTCAACGATTTCCTCTGAAAACTTTCTAACATCATTCATTTCAACCATATTTTCATATTCTAAACGATTAGTTGAACGTCCAATATGCATGTAGGATTTTAATTCTATAAAATGAACATTTGATTTTTCAAATATTGATCTAAAACCAGATATCATTTTTTCAGAATCATTCCAATTTTTAATTAATGTAATTCGTAATACTGTTCTTGTATCCAATTCTGGAAGCATCTCCAAAGTTTCATTCCATCTTTGCCATGAATCATCATATTTTGGTCTGTTAATTTTAAGAAATGAATCATAATCTGATGCATTTGTTGAAAGATAAAGTTGAGTTGGTAACGCATCTTCATCTGCTAATTTCTTAATCATTTCTGGTTCTTGACCATTAGTTACCAAGAAAATTGATTTTGTGGCTTCTAGTGATTTAAGATATTTTATCAAATCAGGTAATTTTGGATACATGGTTGGTTCACCTGATAGTGAAATTGCATAATGACTAGGGGTAAGCGACTCTTCTATCTTCTGTCTATCTTGACTAGGATCTCCAAAATGTCCAACGATAAGTTTTCTTCGTTCTTCCATTAATTTTGACATAATGTCTTTTGGTTCAGCTACTTTGTTTTCATCCATTTTTAATGAATCATAAAATTCCATTGGTCTCCAACAATACACGCATCTATTCTCACAATGCATTCCAGCTGGAGAAAACTCCATACATCTGTGTGTGCTAATTCCATAAAATTTGTGTTTATAACAACTACCTTCATTTCTAAAAGATTTTTTTGTCCAATGACATATTTCTACAGTTGAATGATCTGCAACACCGTATTTTGCTTTTTTTAACTGTTGAGAAATATTTGATTTTATCTGTATCAAATCTTCTTCTTTGTCAACAATTTCTCCAGAACAACTCATATGATTATTTCTTACCTGTTTTACTTAAATCATGACTTTTTCAAAATAAATAATTCATTAATGAAACTTTAATTTTGATTTGTGTTTTATGATATTATGAAAAAAACTCTATTGATCTTCTCATTATTTCCTCTTTTATTCTTCGCAAATTCTGAATCTGCTTATTCTGAAACTTTAAAACAATCAATGGATGGAGGAATGGAAATTGAAATTATTCATCCTGATTCTGTTTTAATTGATAGAAAATTTTCAATCTCATTTTTGATACAGAATAATGGATGGGAAAGTAAACAGGATATTTTATTTCAAATAGAAACTCCTGATAATATCTTTGTTCCAGTAACTCAGGAAAAAATTGAAATTAAAGAATTATCTGAATCTAGTTCATTTGGTATTACACTTGACTATGTTGTTCATCAAGATGCTACAGAAGGAACTCATTTCATCAATATTGATTATTCTCAAGTTCTTTTGAGTAACAATGTTGATCCAATGCCACCTACACAAATGAATTTTGCATTACCAATTGAAGTTCAAAATAAACCACAAATACTTGTTGAAACAATAACCCCAGAATCAATATTTACAGAATCAGAATTTACAATTCAAGCAACAATTACTTCTCAAGATATTGATCTAGAAGATGTTACTCTTGAAATAATTGCTCCTGATATTGAATTTAGAGGAGATACTTTTTACAAATTATCATATCTTGAAAAACAAACACCATACACTATTTCTGCACAATTAATTACTCCTATGGAAAATGTTACTACAGAATACACAATTCCTGTAAAAGTTGTATTAACTTACACTGATGATTTAGGAGAAACAAACACTTCAACACAATCCGTGCCATTACTCCTAAGACCAAAAACATTCATGGAATTAACTAATGATGGTGGAATATGGATAGGAGATTTCTTTATTGCTCCATACGTTAGTATTGGAACGATAGTTGGTATTCCAGCAGGTGCCATACTATCATTAATTATTCGTCGAGCACAGAATAAAAAGAAAGATTCGTCTAGTTAACAAATCTACTTGAAAAGAAAGTGTATATAGGAAAAAAATGTCTTTCTGCCATGCTCAAGACAGTAAGTATTGCAGGAATTGAGGAACAAGGAGTTCCATTCAAAAGAGAAAGTACCAGCTTAGATGAAGCAACACAACATGTTTCTCTTGGTAATTTAACTTGGATAGAATGTGTTGTTGATGATATATCAAGTGAAACTCCAAAAATTCTTGAGAAACTAAATATCAATATGGATTCTAGTACATTACTTTCTGGTTACCTAACTGAATATGAAGACGTTGGTGATACTCTTGGAATTATGGTTCCTTTCATTTTCACAGGTGAAAATAGAACACAAACTTCACCATGTTTGATTTTTGTAAAAAAAGATCTTATTGTCACAATACATGACGACTATGGTGGAAAAATTACAAAATTATATAATTATTCAAACTCTCTCATGAGAAAACTTCCACAAGCTCCAGAGGATTGGGCAGAAAGACAAACAATGTTGTTATTTAGATTACTAGATGAAGTTAGTGAAACAAATTTCTCTGCACTTAGAACAATTGTTGAACGTGCAGAACAGATTGAAATTGATCTTGCAGGTTCTCGTCAAATACACCGAGATCTCTCTACTGAATTATCTAATATGAAAAGATCACTTTTGTCATTTCTTAATGCTGTTTGGGCAACTCATGATACTGTAAGAAATCTAAAGTATGGTGATCCTGATATGTTGACTGACGACGATGATATATTGGAAAAATTTGAAGTTATTCTTGCAACTTTGGATAGACAAATCCAAATGGCAGAAAATGTAATGGAAGTTATTTCTACAGGTATTACTGTTATTCAAACTGAATCTACAAATCAATTAACTAAACTAATAGTTTGGTTAACTGTAGCTGCTACTGCAGTGCTAGTACCTAATACACTTGCAACAATATTTGGAATTCCAGGACTTGAATTTTCTTATGTATGGGTAATACCTGTGTTGATATTTGCTACAGCTCTATCAATAATTATTACATTTAGATGGACAAAACAATATAGGATTTTACCATTTGGTTCATCTAAACTAAAACGAATTAAACGAAAATTCAAAAAATAGTCTAATTAGTAGATGTAGCTATAAGATTAATACAAGAAAAAAAATTAGTTTCTTTGTGGCCTCTGTCGTCCAATGGCTAGGATAGGGGATTGTGGATCCCCGGATGGGTGTTCGATTCCCCCCAGAGGCCCCTTAATTTTTAAAATATTCCAAATTTACCTGATTCCATCTCTTCTTTTATGGCAAATTTTATTCTCGTATCTTGTCCATCCATTTTTTCAGACAATAATGAAACAAATTTTTTGTCCAATCCTTTTCCTTTGTAATTGTTAAACTGTTCTCCCATAACTTCTGCAAGTTTTATCACCATCTCTCTGTTCACTGAAGCTACAAAAAAATGCCAACCAAAAGCAAATTCTGAATCTGTAATGACAAACTCATCTTGTCCATGAACCGTCTCTTCCATCATACCTAAAACTTTTCCAAGTTCCTTGCTTGTTTTATCGTATTCTGTTGCTGAAACATTGATGTTTATTCTCTCTTCCATGTTGATACTTAATTTTTGGAAATAAAAGGTTGACTAGATTATTTTAACAGGTGCTCAACTTCAATTCCAAAATATTCTCTTAGAATGGCAATGTATGATTTGATTGAATCAGGTATTTCTTCTCCACATGCAACTCCCAGATTTTTTGCATTAATCCAAATTGTTAGTGCTTGAATTATTACAAGAAATCTATCATTTTCAGGATTATCTCGTCCTATAGATTTTGTATATCTTTCAGCATATTCCCATGCTGTAACAAATCCAATACATTCTGTTTCAAATACTGCTAACAATTGTTTTTTCAAATCATCTGTTTCGTCAAATGGAGTTTTGTTCATTATATATGGAAAATCAACTTTTTGTGGTAAACATCCTGGTAAAGGTGCCCAAATTGTAATTATTCTAACATCATTTTTTAATTTTTGAAATTTTTCAATTAAATCTTCTAAAATTTCTGCATCCATAAACCAGCATAAGATAACATCTGCGTCATCAAATTCTGCTTTACGTACATCTTGTTCAATCACTTTGATATTAGAAATATTTTCATCATGAACCATTTTGTTTGTAAGATTGATCATTTTTTCTGAATTATCTATCCCGATTGCATTTTTTACATTAAATTCTTGTCTTGCAATTTTTAAACTAATTCCATTTCCAGATCCTAAGTGATAAAATGTATCATTTTCTCCTAAATCTGAAAATCTAAAAATTTCCCTTATTGTATCTGGAGGAATTTGAATTTCTTCTCCAGATAGGATGGATTGTGGTAATGTGGATAGATATTCTTCGATTTTCAATGTACTGATAACATTTTAAGAGAATTTATTCTCTTATACTCTCTAAGACTGATACTGCTTGCCACAATGTAGTTCTAACAAATGAAGGTACATTTGGATCTTGTGTAATGTCGTCTAAACTACTAATTGCATTAGCTGCTCTAACTGATACTGAATATTCATTAGATTGTAAATCTATGATTAAATCTGAAATTGTTTTCTTGAAATTTTTTGGCGTAGAATGACTAGTTGCTAGTTGATTTAGTGTTTGAATTGCACTTTCCATTGCTTGCTTATTTTCTTCACTCATTTTGTCTACAACTAAATCGATTTTATATTCTTAATAATTTTTCTTATTTTATGGAAGATTTTCCTCGACTAGCTCGTGATTCTGACAAAAAAGATGTTTTGAATTTTTGTAAAAAGACGTTTTCTTGGGGTGATTACATACATGAGGTATGGGATAGTTGGATTACTGAAGGAAATCTCATTGTAATTGAAAATGATCAAATTCCTATCTCAATGACACATGCTGCATTTTATCCAGATGAAAAAATGATTTGGATTGAAGGAATACGTGTTGATAAAAATTTTAGAAAAAATGGTATTGCTCAAAAAATGATTTCTTACCTTGAAAAAACTGCAAAATCACAAAATTGTGAAATTTCCCGAATGCTCATTGCATCTGAAAATGAACCATCTTTGTCATTAGCGAAAAAACTAGGCTACAAAATAATATCAAAATGGAATTATTTTTCCCTAGAATCAAAATTAATAGATGAAGAAACTGGTATTACATCTGATACTTGTATTGATTCTATTGATAGATTTTCTCAAAAAAACTCTCATTTCATTGAATCTTGGAGATGGATTCCACTAACTGATCAACGACTAAAAAAATTAAATTCTGAAAAGAAGATATTTTGTCAAAAAGATAATGAAAAAATAATTACACTAGGTATAATCACTGAATCAAAATCTTTTGAAAATACAATTATTCTAGAACTTGTTTCTGGAACAAACTCTGAAAATATGATAAATTTTACACAAAATCTTGCACACAAGAAAAATTATTCAAAGATTAGAATACTGACTGAACTTGAATCACTACCTCAAATAAAAAATCTAGAAAATAAATTTCCATTTTATCTAATGGAAAAAAAATTCTAATCTACAAATCTAATTTTATTTTGAATTGTTCCTAGTTTTTCGATTTCCATTTCTATGTGGTCACCGTCTTTTAGGTAAGGTATGTTTGGATTATTTAGTGCAACACCGGCTGCAGTTCCTGTTGAAATAATATCTCCTGGTTCTAGTGTCATTGATTTACTAAGTATAGATATGATTGATGGAATTTTTATGAACATATTTGATGTTGTAGAGTCTTGCCTGACTTTGCCATTAACTTTTGTTGTAAGCTTGAGGTTTTGAGGATTTTCAATCTCATCTTTGGTTGTAATCCATGGACCACATGGTGCAAATCCATCAAATGATTTTGCACGTGTAAATTGTTTATCCATCGCTTGAATATCTCTTGCCGATACATCATTGAGTATCATATATCCAAAAATTACATCCATAGCTTCATCTTCTGAAATATTCTTGCATTTTTTTCCAATAATCAAAGCAAGTTCTACTTCATAATCCAACTCTTTGACAAAATTTGGACAAATTATTTCTGCATTTGTTCCATTTAGAGCCGTTCTTGGTTTGTTTACAATTGCTGGTTCTTTTGGAGGTGTTAATTTTTGCTCTTCAGCATGATCTTTGTAGTTGAATGCCAAACAAATTATCTTGTTAGGATTAGGAATTGGTGCTAAAACTTCAAATTCTGATAAATCATGTTTAAATTCAATTTCATCAATTTTTGGTAAAATTTCTTCAAACCATCCATCAAACAAGAAATCTCTAACATTCATTGGAATTGGTATTCCTGTAGAATGTGTTATGTCGTCTTTTGTGGCAATTTTACCATCTTTAACTAAACCAAAAGTTTCTTTATCTGATTTTACTACTCTTGCAATTTTCATTTTTTCTCACTTGTGGGTAAATATGACTTGGTGTGTTGATTCTTTTCTACAATATCCAAATCTTATGAATTGGATTTCATCACCGTCTTTTAATTCTAAGTATGCTGGTTCAACATAACCTTCAATTTCTTTAAGACTATCTTCGTTGAATTTCTCACCAAAAAATAATTGATCTGGAACAATAATTTTGAGTTTTATTGGTTCTTCTGCAACCCATTGTATCTTTTTTTCAATATTTTCCGCATTTTCTGAAATAAATTCGGCTGTAAGATTTGAACTATCTTCTACAATCTTGAAAATACCGATTCCAAGTAATCTGATGGATTCACCTTTTTTCAATTCCTTTGCATCCTCGCCGTCAATCAAAACAGAATCATTTACTGTTACTGTTCGTTTTCCCAAATCAATTGTAGGATGATTTGGTAATTGTAATTCATTTGATGGAAGATTTGTAACCTTCAACTCCTTCGGGTTACGAACCATGTGAAGTCTAACACTCTCAGAATCAATTATTTTTTTATTGAATGCCTCTAGCGATGCAAATGGAGAAACAGTATCATTTTTTGTTAATCCCAGAGATAAAACGAATTTTTTTACTGCTTCTGGTCTGATTCCTCTTCTACGAAGTCCTTCCAGAGTTGGTAATCTTGGGTCATCATACCATGGAACTTTGCCATTTTCAATTAATGGTTTTAGGGCACTTTTTGATACCGGCATACCTTCCAAATCCAATCTGCCAAAAAAGATGAATTCAGATTTTTCCATTCCTAATTTATCTAAAATTGTATGATGCAGCTCCTTTCTGAGTTCAAACTCCTTTGATCTCATTGCATGTGAAACCTTGCTAATACTGTCAAAAATTATGCCTGCAAAATCATATGTTGGCCAAACTTTGTATTTTTGTTCCTGTCTTGCATGTCTTTTTGTATTAATTCTGAATAATGCAGGATCTCGCATTGTGGTATTTCCTGACTGCATATTTCCTCTAAATCGTAATAATGCCTGTCCTTCTTTGAAGCCCTTTTCATCAAACATTTTATGCCATAACTTTTCATTTTCTTCAACACTTTGTTTTGTACAACCACATTCAGTCATCTCTCGTCTATCTTTACTAATGCTGTCTTGACTACATGTACAAACATATGCATCATTTGATTTTATAATTTGATCTGCTTTCTCATATAGTATATCTAAATTATCTGAAACATGTTCTACACTGTCATATTTGATTCCAAGCCAATCCATTCCAACCTTAATTGCAGCATAATATTCTAATCGTTCTGTTCCTGGATTTGTATCTTCAAATCTTAAGATTAACTTTCCACCATGCATCTTTGCGTATTCTTCACTGATTACTGCTGCCTTTGCATGACCGATATGTGGATAACCATTTGGTGCAGGAGGAAATCTTGTAATAATTTCTTTTCCTTCTGTATTTTTTAGAGCTGGAAGCAAATTTTCTTTTTGTGGTTTTTCTTTCTTTATTTCTAACAACTCTGGATATTTTTCTTTAATCTCTTTTTGTTGTTCTTCAAGTGGAATTTGATTTATTTCTAAAACAATTTCAGTAATTATTGGTGATATTTCTTTAGCCTTCTGTCTTAGTTCTGGTACATTTCCCATAATTTTTGCAAGAATTGTTTTATCTCTTGTTTGACCTTCATGTTCTGCAGCATTTTGTAGTGCAAACTTTCTAATCTCCTTTTTTATTTCTTCGTCATTCATTTTATAATGTCACTAACTTTACCGTATCCATTTTTTTATTAATTTGAAAATCTTTTGTTATGTCACTAACTGAATTTGCTTCTCCTTTTAACATGAAAAGTTCCATACATTTGTCGCCTTCAATCTTACTGTGTAAATGTGTCGTAATAAGATCCTCATACGAATGTTTGATTCCATTTACCTGATTATCATATTCGTCATTATGTACAACTAGTAAAATGGCATTAACATTTCCTGAAAGATTTTCCTTTTGTTTCTCTTCTGAAACAAAACTTCGAATCCCTGCTCTTATTGCATCAGACCTTCCTGAAAATCCAAGATTCTTTTGTAAGGTATCAATTTCTTTGAGAATTTCCTCAGTTAATGAGATAGAAACTATTGGCATATGCTCATTGTTATTAAGAAACATAAAAATTTTAACTAAATGTTATTAACTTTTTACACATTTATTAATAATAATAATTGGATTTTGATGTGAATATTCAGATTAAACTCGCTATAATTGCAATAATAGTTGTAATCTCATTAGCCTCTCTGGCAGTATCTCAAGTTAATTTTGACTCAGCAATTTCTACCACTGATAATTCAAAATTACAAATTGTCACTTCTGCTGGTTTTCTTCATGAGTTTTCACAAAATATAGGGAAAGAGAAAATTAATTCAACTTTACTAATTCCAATGGGTGTTAATCCTCATGATTGGGAACCTACAATTAGAGATACAGAAAGTTTGGAAAAATCTGATATGATAATCATTAACGGTCTTGGTTATGAAAATTGGGTGGATTCACTAGATTTGTCTAATTATCAGGGAGTTCTAGTTGATACAAGTAATGGAATTTCAATTGAACATGATGAGCATGCAAAAGAAGATGATCATGATGAACATGATGATGATTCTCACACAGAAGAATTTTACATAGAGATTGGAAATGTAATTGAAGAATTTGAACATGGACATATAACAGAATCACAATCGATTGAAGCCATAGAAGAAATACTCCATGAACATGAGGGTGATGGACATGGTCATGGAACTGATGCAATTGAAGATATTGAACATTTGTTACATGAAATTGAACATGGACATATTGAAGATTCACATGGACTAGAAGAAATTCATCATCTAGTTTCTGGTGAAGATGTACATGATGAGCATGCAAAAGAAGATGATCATGATGAACATGATCACGGTGGTCAAGATCCACACATTTGGTTAAATCCTGTATATGCGCATTTACAGGTAAAAAATATTGCAAATGCTTTATCAAATTCTGATCCTGCGAATAAAAATTATTATCAGACCAATGCTGAAATTTACATTAAAGAATTAGATTCACTTGATTCAAAAATTAGAGTTGAACTATCTGAATGTAGAACTGATTTTATAACTTTCCATGATGCATTTTCTTACTTTGCTGAAGAATATGGCTTGACTCAACATACAATTGTCGCTTCAACAGATCCACATGGTGATGTTACTCCAAAAACTTTAGAAAAAATTATTTCCACTGCTAAAAAATTGAACATTAAAGTAATTTTTGCCGAAGAAAATACCTCTACTAAAACATCTCAAGTTATTGCAGATGAAATCGGTGGAAAAGTTCTTGTTCTATCTCCTCTGGAAATTGTCTCAGATGACAAAAATTATGTCTATAAAATGACTGAAAATCTTGAGAATCTAAAAGAGGCCCTCTGTTGAATGCTGTAGAAATATCAAATCTCACAGTCAAATATCCTGATGTAACGGCGTTAGATGATGTAAGTTTTGCAGTTAAGGAAGGTGATTTTTTAGGCATAATTGGACCTAATGGCGCAGGAAAATCCACTCTTTTTGATTCGATGTTGGGTCTGAATACGACATATTCTGGAACAATCAAATTTTTTGAACAAGATATTAGAAAATCAAAAAAACACCATAAAGAAATTGGATATGTACCACAAAAGCCAGAATTTGAAAAAAATTTCCCTGCAACAGTAACTGACGTTGTGAGAATGGGATTACAAAATGAATCTGATGAAAACAAAATTGATGAAATCTTACAACAATTATGGATACATGAACTTCGTAACAGAAGAATAGGTGAATTATCTGGAGGGCAATTACAACGTGTATTTATTGCAAAGGCATTAGTTAATAATCCAAAAATTTTGATTTTAGATGAACCTGTTACTGGTGTTGATCAACAAAGTATAGAATTATTCTTTAGTATTCTTCGAGAATTAAACTCTAAACAAGGAATTACAATTATCTGGTCATCTCATGATCTGGATGCAGTAAATAGATTAGCAAATCATGTTGCATGTTTGAATAGAACATTATTTTTTCATGGGGAATCTGAAAAATTCTTTTCTGATGATAAACTTGTTAAACAATATTCTGAAGCATCAATGCAGGAGCATATGCATCATCATTAATCATGTCTTTTGAAATTCTAACTTACAGTTTTATGCATAGAGCATTAATTGCTGGAGTTGCAATAGCAATTTTATGTTCTGTCATTGGATTGTTTTTAGTTTTAAGACGTTATTCTTTGTTTGGTGATGCAATAGCACATTCTTCATTTGGTGGAATTGCATTAGGTCTATTTGCCGGAGTTTATCCATTATGGACTGCATATGGTGTATCAATAGCTAGTGCATTAATTATTACAAAAATAAGAGAACGATATAACATATCTGGTGATGCATCAATTGCAGTACTTTTATCCTCGGGTATAGCAGCTGGACTTGTAATTATTAGTTTTTCAGGAGGATTTTCAATTGATATCTTTAGTTTTCTATTTGGTAGTATTCTCCTAATTAGTGTTAATGATACCGTACTAATCTTAGCATTAACTGGTGCAATCTTAATTGTAATTTTATTATTGTATAGGAAAATTCTTTATTCTACATTCAATGAAGAACAGGCTAAAGTTAGTGGAATTTCAGTAGAAAAAATCAATTATTTGATTATATTCATGGCAGGATTGACTGTTGTTACATCAATCCAACTTGTTGGTGTATTACTGATTTCTGCATTATTTGTCATTCCAAATGTTACTGCAATTATGTATGGTAGAGGATTCAAACAAACTGCAATAATTTCGATGAGCTTTTCTGTATTTTCAGTTCTTACAGGAATTTTAATTTCATACATATTTGATATCACGCCTGCAGGAACAATAGTCCTATTCTCAATTGGATTGCTTGCTGCTACAATGGGAATTAAATCTCTAGGATTATTATCTAAAAAATAATTATTCCTGTTGAAATTGTTAAAACAGCTGGTTTTTCACTTAAAACAGCATGATAAAGACTTCTTGTCCAATATGCGACAAACAAATGAATGACCACAACAAAAGTCAAATTGAAAAATGTCTATGGATGTTTGTTAGAGAAGCAAGAAATCCTGTTGCATTTGCTGCTATAAATTCTAGAACCTGCCCAGAATGTGAAAAAAAAATGTTAGATCATGATCCTTCTCAAGTAAATCAATGTGTGAATCAATTCATACTTGATGTTGAAAGTTTAGAAATCTAAAATTTTCTAAAGACTTCTTTTTACTACAAAATCTAAAAGACTAACCATCTCTTTTTTGTCACTTCCTGAATAACTATCAAGTGATTTTGTTGCTTTTGTTGCATATTGTAATGCTTTTTTCCTAACTTCTTCTTCAATTCCTAAAGAGCGAATTGTGTTGACTGCAGTTTGTACATCTTTTTTT
>Ga0208407_1000310_pt1 | contig 23039 bp, 22 predicted proteins | sample ETNtaG_9_FD_185775 | JGI IMG/M metagenome (GOLD analysis project Ga0208407, IMG submission 185775) | Marine microbial and viral communities from oxygen minimum zone, Eastern Pacific Ocean - ETNP201406SV69 (SPAdes) (version 2) | ecosystem: Environmental > Aquatic > Marine > Oceanic ...
GTACCAACTTCATCTGACAATAGTGCTTTATTTGCAAGATCTATTACCTTGAGAGTTTTAATTTTTGATTTGATAAAATTTTGATTAAATTTTTTTGGAAATTTAATTTTTAAATAAGCAATCATTCTATAAATTTTTCCAGTATCTAAATAAAAAAGATTGTAATGTTTAGAAATTGCTTTTGCTAATGTCCCGGCCCCTGCAGCAGCAGGGGAATCAATTGCAATTTTAATAATATTTTTTCTTTTAATCATTATTTTTTTAAATCATTTATTATATTTAAGAATGTAGGAAAGGAAGTTTTAATTGAGTCTTTGTCATGTATATTCCATGTTCCCCCAAAAGTTAAGCCAGCGATTACACTTGTCATGAAAACTCGATGATCTTTTAAATAATCTTTAATAACAATCTTTTTATTGATTTCCAAATTAGGATTACCAAATATTTTTATAGAGTTATCAGTTGTAATTGTTTTAATTCCCATTTTATTTAAAATCTTTGCACCCCATTTCAGTCTAGGACTTTCTTTTTGATTAAGTTCATCAATATCTTTGAAGTAAGATATTCCATGCGCCTTAGCAGCAACTAAAAAAATAATTAAAAATTCGTCAATCGCTCCACTATTTAATTTTGGTGGACAGTTAATTGATTTTAGTTTTTTTGAACTAACAATTGAAATATCAGCTATGAATTCACCTTTATAATTTTTTTTATTTTTAAATTGAATGTTAACACCCATTTTTTTTAAAATAGTTATTATGCCAATTCTAGATGGATTAATGTTTACGTTTTTAATTAGTAATTTTGAGTTATTTGATAATGCTGTTAAAACTATAAAAAAAGCGCTCGAACTTATATCAGAAGGTATCTTATAATTAAGAGGTTTTATTTTTTTAGCTTTTTCTACTTCTATTAAATCATAGTTTTTATTCTTTTTTACTTTTAAAGGTAATTTTAAATATTTACACAAAAGCTCAGTATGATCTCTTGATTTTTTTGCTTTGATAAAAGTTTTTCCTGCTGTTTTTAAACCTGCAAAAATAACACTACTTTTACATTGTGCCGAACCTTTTTTTTCCAAGTAATTAATTGGTAAAGGATTTTCTCTTCCTTGTATAGTTAAGGGCAATCCTTTGTTTGTAAGTTTGATGTCTGCACCAAATTTTTTTAATGGTTCTGCAATTCTGTAAAAATCTCTTTTGGATAAACTTTTGTCACCAATAATTCTTATTTTATGGGGTGTATTAATTAAAAGACCCATAATTAACCTTCCTAAAGTTCCTGAATTTTTTGAATTAATTGTTAAATTTTTTTTATATTTGTATCCATTTGGTCCATTGCCAATGATAGTGGAATAATTTTTACTTAATTTTACTTTTGCTCCTAATTTTTTTACTGCATTGGCTGCTGCCAAGACATCTTCAGATAAAAGTAAATTATAAGCTTTTGATTTACCTTTTGCTATTGAAGAAAATAAAACCCATCTAATACTTAAACTTTTATCTCCTGAAACAGTTACACTTTTATTAAAATTTTTAATTTTTTTTTCTACAGTGATTTGATTGGTCATTAAATTTATCTAAAATTAAACGAGTCACCAAAATATTTACTTTTAGCATCAATATTATTTACTAATTCTTGAGGTGAACCTTCCGCAAGAATTTTACAGTTACTAAGTATCATGGCTTTATCGACACAAGCTAACAAGTCTCTTGCTTGGTGGTCACATATACATATTGTTATGTTAGATTCTTTTTGTAAGTTTACGATTATTTCTTGTAACATTTTAATTGTTAGAACATCAAGTGCTGCAAAACATTCATCTAAAAGAAGAACCTTAGGATCACTTAATAGTGATAAAGCAATAACTAATTTTTTCTTTTGACCTCCCGATAAAAATTTAGCTTTAACATTTTTTAAATTTTCTAGTTCAAATTTTGAGATTAAAAAATTAATTTTATAATCCTCTTTACTTTTATCATTGATTACAATTTCTGAGATTGCTTTTAAATTTTGATATAAGGTTAGATCATTAAAATAGCCACCATATTGAGGAACGTAACCTATATGAAATTTTTTTGTTCTCAAATAAATCGGGTAATCTAAAACATCTGTATTACTTAATTTAATTTTACCACTGTTTGGTAATATTAACCCAGTTATTAAGTTGAAAATTGTACTTTTTCCAACCCCATTGGGGCCAAGCATCCCAAAAATTTGACCCTCATTTATTTTAAAATTTATATTATCTAAAATTAATCTACTACCGTATGAAAGATTTATGTTTTCAAAAGAAATAATTGAATTAGGTTTTTTGTGAGATTTAATTCTAAATTGCTTAACTAATCCCATTTTACTTTATATTTGTTACATTAACTTGTTCACTTGAATTATACATATAAATTTTTGTATCCTTAGTTGTGGTGTCAAGCTCGATTACATCTGCCTTCATAGTATTTTCAATATTTTTATAAATAACATTTCTTGAAATTATTAGTAAATTCTTCATCATCGAGAAATCTAAATAATCACCTGTTATTATATTGTCAACATAATCTATTTTTACATTTTTTGAAAAAATAGTGTCATAATTTATGGTATTATATTTGCCATAATTTGAAGTAATTACAATTAATTCAGAATTTTTAATTAGTTTGATGTAGGCTATGACGTCGGTAAGAAAAATTATATCACTATTATCTAAGTCAATTTCACCCTCTTTTGCGACAAGAATATATTCGTTACCCTTCAAGTCTCTTGAAGTATAATTAATATCTTTAATTATATTAGATTTGTAGACAACATCTTCCTCATTGAGTATTGTGGAATTCATAGGTTTAGATAGCAGGTTTTCATTTTTTTTAAAATATTTTGAGTAAACAAACCAAGTTAATATTATTATGGATAAAATTAATAAGACCTTTAGAAAATAGCTTTTTTTCATCAACCAATATTTGATTGCAGGATATTATGTATATGAAGAACACCTATTGTTTTATACTTATTTTTTTTATCATATACGCAGAGTGACGTAATTTTTTTTTCATTCATTAGAGCTAAAGCTTTTGCAGCAAGAGAATCTTTTTCAATGCTTATCGGGTTTTTGGTCATTATTGTTGATACATTCATCTCATTTAAATTTTGTTTCTTTTCGTTGTATCGTCTTATTTGACCATCAGTAATTATCCCAGTAGTTTTTTTATGTTGATTTTGAATAATCAAAATTCCTAATTTCTTATTACTTAATATTTTGAAAGCTTTTTTCATATTTAAATTTTCTTTTACGAATGGAATTTTATTTCCTGTTAACATTATGTCTTCGACCGTTCGTAATTCAGCCCCAAGACTGCCAGCAGGATGTATCTTTTTAAAATCGAATTTGCCAAATTTTTTATATTGCATAGCTGATATTGCTAATGCATCTCCTAAAGCTAGCTGTGCTGTAGTGCTTGAAGTTGGCACAATACCACCAGACTCTTTTACTTCAGGAATTACAAGTTTTATGTCTGATGCTTTATATAAAATAGAGTCTTTTTTTGACATGATTCCTATCAACAAAATTTTATTTCTATTTGCATATTGAATTATATTTTTGAGCTCATTAGTTTTGCCTGAATAGCTGATTAAAATTAAAATATCTTTTTTTGAAATACTTCCCAGATCTCCATGAGAAGAGTCGCTTGCAGATAAATTAAATGATGGAGTGCCAACTGATGATAGAGTTGCTGATATTTTAGCAGCAATCAATCCACTTTTTCCTACACCACATAAAATTACTTTGGATTTACATTTTGCAATTTCAGCTACAGCCCTATTAAATGAATTATTAATTTTTTTTTTTAATTTTTGTAATGCTTGAATTTCAAGATCAATTACTTTTTTTGCTATAGATATAAATTTTTTACTCATTAATGGGACCAGATATCATCTTTAAATAATGCTAAATCTAAATTTACTCGAGTTTTTAAAAATTTTAAGCAATCTTTATATAGTTCTACTCTATTTTCTCTCTCTAATATTTTGTTTAGTTCTTCATGAATTTTATGTAAGTATATCACATCATTAGCACAATATTTTAATTGAGCAGGAGACAATTCACCACCAAAATCCGAACTTTGAAATTGTTTGCTGATGTCGATATTAACAAATTCTTTTATTAATGTTTTTAATGAGTGACTATCAGAGTAAGATCTTGCCAATTTTGAGGCAATTTTTGTATCAAGAATGTTGTTAGTATCTGTTTTTAAATAGTATTTGATGTGAGCCATATCTGCTCTACCATAATGAAATATCTTTGTAATATTTTCATCAGCAAGTAATTTTGTTAAATTTGGAGTGTGGTAATTTTTTCTGTCAAATTGGATAATGTGCGCATCAGAAATTCCTGAAGATATTTGAATTAAGCAAAGAGGATCGCGTCTGACATTAAGACCCATAAATTCTCCATCAACAGCTATTAGATTGCCTAAATCTAAACCATCTGGTAAATCATTTTTGTGAAGTTGAATATTATTACTCATTTCTAAACATATATAATGGAATTCAAATGAAAGCAAAAAATTGTCTTATTTTTGGTGGCAGTGGTCAAATTGGTCGAAACTTAATTAGAAAGCTAACAAAAAATAACTACAGAGTAACAGTTGTTACTAGAAATATTCATCAAAAGAGCTACATAATTAAAACGCAAGCTAATGCAGGATATATTGATGTAGTAGAAGCTAATATTTTTGATGAAAATAAAATCAGAAATCTTTTTAAAAAAGCAGATATCTGCATTAATTTAATTGGAATTTTATTTGAAAAAAAAAGAGGTAATACATTTAAGAATATTCACTCAGTTTTACCTTCACTATTAGCTAAACTTTGCAAAGAATACAATCTTAAACATTTTGTTCATTTATCTGCTTTAGGAATAAACGATGCAATAGACTCCGATTACGCAAAAAGTAAATTAGAAGGAGAAAGTAATGTTCTAAAAAATTACCCATTAGCTACAATTTTAAGACCATCAGTTGTATATTCTGTAGATGATAACTTTACTACTAACTTTATGACATTATTAAATAGATTGCCTATTTTCCCACTTTATTACGAAGGTAAGACAAAATTTGCGCCAATTCATTGTTCAGATTTAACAGATGTTATTTATCATGTGATTTCTAAAAATATTTATTCTAAAATAATTGAATGCACTGGACCAGAAGTTATAACTTTTAAAGAGCTTTTAGAAAAATTACAGATATTAATTGGTAAAAAAAGAATTTTGTTACCTTTACCTTTACCAATCGCTGAATTGACTGCTAGATTTTTTGAAATTTTACCAAACCCTCTACTTACAAGAGATCAATTGAGATTATTAAAATATCACAATGTTTTATCTGGAAAATATAAAACTAACTCAGATATTGGATCTCCTAGTGTTAGGTTCTTTGATCGGGAAGTTAAAAAATATTGTTATATGTGGAGAGAAGGTGGACAATTTTCTACAGAAAAATATCTATCAAATAAATAAAGACTTAGAGAATGAGACTAACAACTAAATTTTAGACTGACTTAATTTTTTTTTCAATAAATTCTGGTACTTCTTCTTTTTCTGTAACTTCTTCTTTTTTACCTTTAGGTTGGTAAGCATACAGAAGATGTAATTTACAATAAGAAAAGTCTTTTAATGATGATCTACCACAAAAATAAAATGATTTTTCATCTGGATGTCCAATTGGCCATTTACATGAACTTTCATCCAATTCCTCTAATTGTTTAGGGTTTTCTGGTTCAAAATCTCTTTCAATAATTAAAGATTTAAATTTACTTTTTCTTCCTCTTTTAATTTTATTGTTTTTTTCTTCTAGAGAGCTTTCGAAATTTTGATTTGAAGTTGCTGTTCTTGTTTTAATTTTTGCAGATAGGTTTAATCTATGGGCCTTACCAATTACTGCGTTTCTACTTATACCACCAATAATTTCAGCAATTTGGCTTGCAGTGTTCCCTTTGCCCCAAAGTTCTTTTAATTTATTAACTTTTTCTTCGTTCCAGCTCATTATCTATATGTAGTATTACAGTTTATATAGACAACAATATACTGATACATTAAGAAATTAAACAAGCAAAATCTCTAAGTTATCAACAAAAGTAACTCAAAATTGGTTTATATGTATTTTCAATCATAACTTGTATCTAATAATTAAAATTTATAAAAACTGAATAAAATTATGAGCTATTTAGCAAAAAATTATAATAGAAAAAAAATTTCATTTAAATATGGAAAGGGCAGTTTTATATATTCAACAAATGGAAAAAAATATTTGGATTTTGTTCAGGGCATAGCTGTAAATTCTTTAGGTCACGCACATCCTAAGCTAATTAATGCGGTAAGCAAACAATCAAAAAAACTTTGGCATGTTTCAAATGCATTTCAAATCCCAGAAGGAGAAATGTTAGCTAAAAAATTAGCTAAAAAAACTTTTGCTGATTATGTTATGTTTCAAAATAGTGGCGCAGAGGCAACAGAGGCAGCGATAAAAGTTGCTAGAAGATATTTTTATTCAATTGGAAAACCAAAGAAAAATAGAATTTTATGTATTAAAAACAGTTTTCATGGAAGAACTTTAGCAACAATTTATGCAAGTGGTTCAAAAAAAATGACAGAAGGTTTTGGGCCAAAGGTAAATGGTTTTGATCATTTTGAGTTTGGAAATCATAAATCTTTAAAAAATAAAATTACAAAAAATACGGCAGCTATAATGGTTGAAACTATTATGGGAGAGGGTGGTATTAAAGTAATACCAGATTGGCGTTTAAAAGATCTTAGAAAAATTTGTGATAAAAAAAATATATTATTAATATTAGATGAAGTTCAATGTGGAATAGGAAGATCAGGTGATTTTTTTGCTTTTGAAAAATCTAAGGTTAAGCCAGATATCGTACCAATTGCAAAAGGAATTGGTGGAGGTTTTCCAATTGGTGCGGTTTTAATGAATAAAAAAGTTGCTTCAGGAATGACTGCAGGAACACATGGCTCTACTTTTGGGGGTAATCCTTTGGCAATGGCAGTTGGAAATTCAGTAATGGATATCATTTCCAATAAGAAATTCTTAAATAATGTAAAAAACATTTCAAAATATTTTTTTTCAAATCTAAATCATATTAAAAATGAGTATCCAAATATTATCAAAGAGATTAGAGGCAGAGGTTTGTTAATTGGAATACAGCTTAAGGTAGATCAAATAAAATTTATAAAAAAACTAATGGATAATAAATTATTGACTATAAGAGCTGCTGAAAATGTAGTCAGAGTTTTACCACCACTTAATGTGAAAAAAAACGAAGTTGACCAAGCTTTAAAGATAATTAAAAAGGTTTGTTCAGAAATTGATTAAGATGAAACATTTTATACATTTAAAAGATATTCCAGCTAAAGATCTTAGAAAGATCATACTTGATGCAAAAAAAAGAAAAAATTTAAGAAAAAAATTAAGTACTCTAGAGGTTGATAAAGGAGCTCCATTAAAAGGAAAATTGCTTATTCAAATGTTTGAAAAATCAAGCTTAAGAACCCGATTATCATTTTTCTTAGCAATACGCCAACTGGGTGGAAGCACAATTACCCTTAGATCTAATGAGCTTCATCTTGGACAAGGTGGAGAAAGTATAGCAGATACTGCAAAAATACTCTCAACTTATGGTGATGGGTTTATGTTAAGAACAGATAGTGATAAAAAAGTTGAAAATTTTAGAGACCATCTAACAATACCAGTAATTAACGGGTTAAGCCCTTCATCACATCCAACTCAAGTGTTATCTGATGTATTCACAACCGAAGAGATAAAGAAAAAACCAATTTCAAAATTAAATATTTGTTGGATTGGAGATTCTAATAATGTTCTAGATAGTTTGATTGCAGTGTCTGTAAAATTTTCATTTAAACTTAGCATAGGATGTCCAAAAAATTTTGAACCAGGTAAAAAAGTTAGAGATTGGGTAAAAAAAAATAAAAAAAAAATATTTATTTATAATGATCCTAAAAAAGCTGTAATAGGAGCCGATGTTATATTTTCAGATAAAGTTATATCTCTAAATGACAAAGTAAATAAAAAGAAAAAAATTGAACAATTTAAAAAATTTAAGATAGATAAAAAATTAATGAGTTATGCAAAGAAAGATTGTATTTTTTTACATTGTTTGCCTCGTGGAACTGAAGTAAGTGATGAAGTTTTTTTAGGAAAAAAATCTCACGTTTGGCAACAAGCTCTTAATAGAGTTCATGTTCAAAAAAGTATTTTATTATATTGTTTTGGAAAATTAAGGTAGTGGTAATGGACTATCTGAATTTTGATTTAAATATTTTATAATTGAAGCTCTATCTTCTTCTTTTTTAAGTCCCGCATAAGCCATTTTGGTTCCTTTGATCCATTTTGCAGGCTTTGTTAAAAATCCATTTAGTTCTTCGAATGTCCATTCTTTTTCATATGCAGCTAGAGCTTTTGAATATTTGTAATCAGCAACTCCTCCAACTTTTCTTCCAACCACGTTGTATAGTGCTGGTCCAATTTTATTTTTTCCATCTTTAACTATTGAATGACAGGAAATACATTTTTTAAAAAGTTTTTTTCCAGACGCAATATCTCCCATTGCCATTAATGCAATTATATCAATTTTATTTTCAGTTGTAGACGAAGCCGTTGATACTTGTTTTACCTCAACTACATAGCCAGGTGTTTCTGGTTTATCTACATGAAAAATTACATCAGATAATTTATCAATTCCTATTACCATTAGAACAACCACTAAAATGGCTGCAACAATTTTGTTTATCTCGAAAGAATCCATTTTATTAATTTTATTTGAACCTATAACATGATAAATTAAAAAAATATCAAATTTTAATGTATAATTTTGCCTCTATTACTATTTAATAGATATAATAAAAATCAAATATTAATGAAAACATTGACCATTATACCATCAAGATTGTCAGCTACTCGACTACCAGGTAAACCTTTATTAAAAATAAAGGGTTTATCAATAATTTCACATGTATTTAAAAGAGCTCAGGAAGCTAATATTGGCGATGTTGTCGTTGCAACAGAAGACCAAGAGATAGTAAATGATGTCATAAAAAATGGTGGTAGAGCTATATTAACAAGTAATGATCATAAAACGGGTACTGATAGAATTTATGAGGCATTAAAAAAATTAGAAATAAAAGATGTAGATTTAATAATGAATTTACAAGGAGACGAACCAGCAATTAATATTGAAGATATCATTAGCTTAAATGAAAAAATGATTAGTAATCAAAGTAAAATGGGAACTCTTGCTGCTAACATTAAAGACCTTAAAGATTTAGAAAATGAAAATATCGTAAAGGTTATAACTAAAAAAGATCTTAATGAAGATGAGTTTTCTGAGGCAGAGATTTTTTTAAGAAAGTCTTCAAATAGAGATAAAACTTATCATCATATAGGAATTTATTGTTATTCAACTGAAATATTAGAAAAATTTGTAAAATTAAAACAATCTCAAAATGAAATTGAAAATAGACTGGAACAGCTAAGAGCGTTGGATAATAATATTGAAATAAATGTTGCTCTCGCTAAATCATCTCCAATAGGAATTGATACTGAAGAAGATTATCTAGCCTTAAAAAAAATTATGGAATATAAAGATTAATGAGTAAAATTTATTTTCAAGGTACTTTTGGAGCATACTCTCATTTAGCCGCTTTATCAGTTAATCCTGATGCAGAAATATTAGCCTGTAAAACTTTTGATGATTGTTTTAATAAAGCAAGTTTAGAACCTGAATGTAAAATAATTATTCCTGAGTCCAATCGAATTACTGGAAATATTGGTATTGAATATTTAATTTTTAAACACAGACTTAATATTTACAAAGAACATTTTCAAAAAATAGAACATAATTTATTAGGTCAATCTGGTGCAAAACTTAGCGATATAAAAGAAGTGTACTCTCATGCTCAAGGTTTATCTCAATGTTCAAAATTTATAAAAGATAACAATTTAGTAGAACATATTAGAGCGGATACAGCAGGCTCTGCAGAAATGATTTCAAAAACAAAAGATATAAAGCAGGCTGCAATAGCATCATCTTTAAGTGCTGAAATTTACGGATTAGATATTGTTAAAAAAAATATTGAAAATGAGAGTGGCAATTTAACAAGATTTTTAGTCATGGGAAAAAATATTTCTCAACCTGAATTTAAAGGTAAAAAATATATTACTTCTTTTTTATTTAAGCTTAAAAGTAAGCCAGCAGCTCTGTATCAATCTCTTGGAGGATTTGCGATTAATGGAGTGAATTTAACAAAGTTGCAAAGTTATCCAGAAAAAAATACATTTGATGCATTCTTTTTTTTGTGTGATTTAGATGGACATATTGAAGATCCAAAAATTCAAAAATCTTTAGAAGAGCTAGGTCTTCATTGTGAAGATTTTCACGTCTTAGGTGTTTTTGAGGCTGATAAGTTAAGAGATAAAAAAAAATAATCTTTTCTTGTAGAATAGAAAATATAACTGCTATAATAGTTTTGGAGGCTAGAGGTGGATTCTGCTTGAACCCGACCAGATCCTAACGGAAGCAGTCGTAGAGACAGTTATTCAGGTTCTAGTCTCCTTAAAATAAATAAAATGAATAATAACTCTAAAGTATTAGCATTAAAATATAGACCACAAACTTTTGATGATCTTATTGGTCAAGAAGTAGTGGCTGAAACTATAACTAATTCCATAAAAGCAGATAAAATTCCTAATGCCTATCTATTCACTGGAATAAGAGGAATTGGTAAAACTACAACTGCTAGAATTGTTGCCAAAGGACTTAATTGTTTAAATGGCATTGGAAATTTATGCAAAAAAGATTTATGCGATAATTGTAAATCTATAGCTGACTCTAGTCACATCGATGTACTTGAAATGGATGCAGCTAGCAAAACAGGAGTTGATGATGTCAGAGATCTAATTGAATTTTCTAGATATGGCCCTACATCAGCAAAATATAAGATTTTTATAATTGATGAAGTTCATATGCTAAGTAAGCAAGCATTTAACGCCCTATTAAAAACATTAGAAGAGCCACCAGAATATCTAAAATTTATTTTTGCAACTACGGAAATTAAAAAAATACCAATTACAGTAGTCTCAAGATGTCAAAGATTTGATTTGTCTAGAATTAAATCATCAGAATTATTTGAGTTTATAAAAGATATAAAAGAAAAAGAAAATGGTAAAGCTTCGGATGAAGCTTTGAAGTTGATTGTAAAAATATCGGAAGGATCAGTAAGGGATGCCCTATCTTTATTGGATAGAGCTTTGCTGAGCTTAGATGAAAAAAAAGAGTTAGATCTAAAAGCTGCTCAAAAAATTTTTGGATACTTTGATAAATCCCAATTAATTAATTTATTTGAATTAATATTAAAAGGAGAGGAGGAAAAAGTTATTAAAATCTACAGAAAAATTTATGATCAAGGAGTTGAGCCAAAAGTCTTTATCAATGATTTTTTAGAAATACTTTATTATTTTAAAAATATTAATTCATTATCTTTAGAAAGTACAAATTTTTCACTTAATGATGAAGAGTTTTCAAAAATTAAAGATATTTCCAATCAAGTAGACTCTGCAGTTTTAATTTTATTTTGGCAGTTTGCAATATCTTCACTTGAAGAATTAGATATTGTTTCTAATCAACATCTATCTATTGAGATGTTTTTAATAAGATTAATGCATTTAAGTTCAATTAAGTTAGATAAAAATATAGATCAAGAATTAAAAAATGACAAAGTGGATAATCAAATAGATAATAAAGAACAAGAATTTGAAAATAATTCTAGAATTGTTGATCAAATAAAAAATATTGCTCAAGAAGATAAACATAAGCCTGAGGTTAAACCAGAGATTAAAGCGATAGATAAAAATTTGATAAATTCATTTGATGACCTTCTTGATATTTGTACTCAAAAAAAAGAAGTTAAACTAAAATATGAATTAGAAAAAAATGTAAATCTTGTAAAATTTGAAAAAAATAGAATTGAAATTTCCTTTAATGACAATTTAGATAAAGATTTTGTAAAAGATCTTTCTTTAAAACTTTTTGAATGGACTGATGAAAGATGGATTATTACTTTTAGTAAATCTAAAGGCGATATGTCGGTTAAAGAAAAACAAAAGAATAAAAAAGATGAACTGATTAATAAGGTCAGAAGTTCGGAAATCTATAAGATGGTAATGAAAAAATTTCCTGATGCAGAACTTTTAGATGTTAAGTTAAATGAAAAAAAAGAGGATAAAAATGACTGATTTCACAAAGATATTGGATAAAGCTAAGGAATTAGAAGCTAAAATGAAAGAAAGCCAGGAAAAAATTAAGGAAATTAAAGCTGAAGGTATCTCAGGATCTAATTCAGTTAAAATTACTCTTGATGGAGAGGGTGAAATGCAAAAAATTGAATTATCTGATGAAATTATTAAAGAAGATAAGTCAATAATAGAGGATCTAATTGTAGCTGCTCATAATAGTGCAAAATCACATCTAAAAACAAAGACCACAGAAGAAATTTCAAAAGCCACAGGAGGTTTTGGAATACCTGGTTTTAAATGGCCATTATAATTAATGCAAAATATTAATGAGATTGAGGAATTAATTAAATTAATTTCAAAACTTCCTGGACTAGGCCCTAAGTCAGCAAAAAGAATTGTTCTTAAACTAATCAATAACAGAGACGAACTAGTAAAACCTATGGCAAGCACATTAGCTCAGGTTTATAAAAATGTAACAAGATGTAAATCATGTGGCTCATTAAAATCCAATTTAAATGGGTGTATTAATTGTGAGAGTTTAAAAGAAAAATATACAAAAATTTGTGTTGTAGAGGATATTGCTGACCAGTGGTCAATTGAGAACTCAAATATTTTTCAAGGATACTTTCATATTTTAGGGGGAACAATTTCTTCTGTCGGACAAAGAAAAGAAGATCTTTTAATTAATTCTTTAGTAGAAAGAGTGAATAGAGAGGGTATTGAGGAAGTTATACTTGCAACAAGTGCAACTGTGGAGGGGCAAACTACTGCATATTATATTCAAGATAGTTTAAAAAATACTAATGCAAAAATTACTAAATTAGCCCAAGGTTTGCCTGTGGGTGGTGAAATTGAAAATTTAGATGATGGAACTTTATTTTCTGCTTTTAAAAATAGAACTGGTTTAAAATCTTAATCAAATTGATTTTTTCATTAATCTATTAAAATGAAGTAATGGCTCTGTATACCCTGATGGTTGATACTTTCCATGAAAAACTAAATCACAGGCTGCTTTAAAAGCTATTGATTTTTCAAAATTTCCAGACATAGGTTGATAAGGATCCTGGTCTTTCATGCTACTGTCTTTAAGGTTTTGGTAATCAACAACTTTAGCCATTTTTTTCATAATTTCTAAAACTTGTTTTTTACTACAAATACCATGATGTAACCAATTTGCAATATGTTGACTGCTTATTCTACAAGTTGCCCTATCTTCCATTAAACCTATACCATTAATATCTGGAACTTTTGAGCATCCTACTGATTGATCTATCCATCTGACAACATACCCTAAAATACCTTGAGCGTTATTTTTTAGCTCCTTTTCAATTTCATCTTTTGACCAATTAGGATCATTATTTACTGGTATTGTTATTAAATGATTTAAATTAGCTGGTTTTCTTTTTTTAATTTTTTGATGTAAAGAAAAAACATCAATTTCATGATAATGCAACGCGTGGATAGCAGCAGCCGTTGGAGAAGGGACCCAGGCACAATTTGCTCCTGACATGGGGTGTAAAATTTTTTGAGTCATCATTTCATCTAGCAAGTCTGGCATGGCCCACATACCTTTCCCTATCTGTGCCTTACCAGAAAAACCACACATTAAACCTATATCAACATTATTATTTTCATAAGTTTTTATCCATTTAGTTGATTTCATATCGCCTTTTAATACCATTGGACCAATTTCCATAGATGTGTGAATTTCATCACCAGTTCTGTCTAGAAAACCTGTGTTAATAAAAAATACTCTTTTTTTTAAAATTCTAATACATTCCTTAAGATTAACCGAGGTTCTTCTTTCTTCATCCATTATTCCACACAAGATTTGGTTTTTTTTTAATTTTAAAAATTTTTCAACCTTATCAAAGATAAGATTGGTAAATGCACACTCCTCTGGTCCATGCATTTTTGGTTTTACAATATAAATAGAGTTAGTTCTTGAATTACCTTTTCTCTTAAAATCGTGAAGACAAGCAGCTGAGGTTATAAATGCATCTAAAATTCCCTCTGGACATTCAGAACCATCTTTTAAAAGTATTGCATGATTTGTCATTAGATGACCTACATTTCTGTTCAATAATAATGATCTACCATGTAATTTGATTTTTTTATTCTTAACAGAATAATATTCTCTGTCGGGGTTTAATTTTCTTTTAATTATTTTCCCTTTCTTTTTAAATTTTGAATTGAGAGTTCCCTTCATTAACTGTAACCAATTTCTGTATCCTAAAACTTTATCTTCAGCATCAACAGCAGCTACACTATCTTCATGATCACAAATTGTTGAAATAGCTGATTCTAAAATAACATCATGAATTTTTAATGGGTCTTGGTTGCCATCAGGATTATTTTTTTCTAATTTTTTATTATAATCAAATATTATATCTATATGAAGATTATTATTTACAAATAAAAGAGATGATAATTTATTTTTAACTTTTTTATATCCAACTAATTGTTTTTTATCTCTTAATTCAATATTTAATTTTCCATTATTTATATTTAGTATTTTATCCAAATTTTTCCAACTTATATTTTTAAGAGGTATATATTTGTCTAAAAGAATTCTGCTATATTCAATAACTTTTTTCCCTCTTATTGGATTATATGTTTTACCTTTTAATGCACCTCTGGTTTCTGGAATTATATTTGAACCATATAAGCTATCATAAAGACTTACCCATCTTGCATTGGCAGCGTTTAATAAAAATCTTGCATTAGTTACTGGACAAACCAATTGAGGACCACAAATACTTGAGATTTCTTTATCTACATTTTTAGTTTCAATTTTAAAGTTTGGACCAGATTTTTTAAGATAGCCTGTTTTTTGTAAAAAAATTTTATATTCATTAAAATTGAATTTCTTTTCTTTTCTTTCAAGATGGAAAGAGTCTATTGATTTTTGTATTTTTTCTCTTGTCTCTAAGAGCTTTTTATTTTTGGGCGATAAATCATGTACAGTTTTACTAAATCCTTTCCAGAATTTACTGCTTGAGATACCAGTTCCAGGTAGTAATTCTTTATTAACAAAATCCAAAAGCACATGTGAGACTGACAAATCACAAGTTTTTATGAATTTTTCTTTTTTTTTCATTATTTTTTTATTATATCATTTTATTGTCAAATTTTAGTTTATAAAGAAATTAATATGAAAAATTATCTTAATTTTGAAACTGATATTAAAAATCTAGAGTCTGAGATAGAAAAATTAAAAGACCCATATAATCAAGATGGTCTTTCTGAAGTAGACACTCAAAAAATATCTAGCACTCAAGCTGAGCTTGATGAAAAATTAAAAGAAATCTATTCAAACCTTGATCCTTGGCAAACAACTATGGTTGCTCGTCATGAAGATAGACCTAAATCAAAGTTTTTTATTGATAACTTGTTTGATGATTTTATTTCTTTGTCAGGAGATCGTTATTATGGAGAGGACAAATCTGTATTAACTGGATTTGCAAAATTTAATGGCACTTCAGTTTTGGTAATAGGTCAAGAAAAAGGTGAAAATTTAGAGACTAGAATTGAAAGAAATTTTGGAATGATGAGACCCGAAGGTTATCGTAAAACAATTCGATTAATGAATTTAGCGAATAAATTTAGTATCCCAATAATATCATTTATAGATACACCAGGAGCATATCCAGGTGTTGGAGCAGAGGAAAGAGGGCAAGCAGAGGCTATTGCTAAATCAATTGAGTGTTGTATGGAACTAAGAGTTCCAACCTTAGCAATTATCATTGGAGAAGGAGGTTCAGGAGGAGCAATAGCATTAGCATCATCTAATAAAGTAATTATGTTAGAAAATGCAATTTATTCAGTAATTTCTCCAGAAGGATGTGCAACTATTTTATGGAGAGATCCAAAAAAAATGCTTGATGCTGCAAAAGCGATGAAACTTTCAGCAAAAGATTTGTTAGAATTAAAAGTTATTGATGAAATAATTCCTGAGCCATTAGGAGGCGCCCATAGAGATAGGGATCAAATGTTAGAAGGATTAAAAGATTCTATATCAAAAAATCTAGATTATTTTAAAGATTTGTCATCTGAAGAAATAATGAATGAAAGGAAAAATAAATTTTTAAAAATTGGAAGAAATAAAGGATTTATTAGTAGCTCTGAAGATTTAAGCACATTGACAGTTAAACAAAATAATCTTGATAAAATTTTAAAATCAAAAAGAATTTTAATAGGATCAACAATTGTGGGTTTATTTTTGTTGCTTGTTGCTTTTAGTCTGTTTTAAATTTTATAAAGCACCACAGCAATGTTTGAATTTTTTTCCTGATCCGCATGAGCAAGGTTCGTTTCTGCCAATTTTTTTGCCACTTTTAATTTGATCTATCATTGATTTTTTGTTTTCTTCTTGTTGTTCTGTGACAACTTTTAAATTCATTAAAATAGTTACAAAATCTAATTTTAATTTATCTAGAAGGTTGGAAAATAGTTCAAAAGCTTCTTTTTTATACTCAATTAGAGGATCTCGCTGCCCATAAGATCTGAGTCCAATTACTTGTCTTAGCTGTTCTAGATATTGAATATGAGATTTCCAATTAAGGTCGATCGATTGTAAAAAAATTCTTTTTTCAATTTCTTTTGCATGTTCTTTACCTAAAATTTTGATTCTTTCTTCCCTAGATTCTGAAAATTTATTTATAATTTTTTCCTTTAATTCACCATCTTTTGCAGAAATTAATTCTTTTAATTCTAATTCATCAAAACTTTTACCAACAATCTGTTTCAAACGATTACTAAACTCATTATTTTTAGGATTTGATAAATTTTGAATTTTTAAATTAACAATATCTTTAATTATTTTATTCAAAAATTCATCAGAATAGTCAAATATGTTTTGACTATTCATAGCATTTTTTCGTTGAGAAAATATGACATGCCTTTGATCGTTCAAAACATTGTCAAATTTAATTAAAGTTTTTCTAATATCAAAGTTTCTAGCTTCAACCTTTTGCTGAGCTCTTTCTAGCGCTTTATTGATCCACGGGTGATCAATACTTTCTCCATCTTTAAGTCCCAATTTCTCTAACATTTTATTCATAGACTCTGATCCAAAAATTCTCATTAAATCATCTTCAAGACTTACATAAAATATAGAACTCCCCTCATCACCTTGTCTGCCAGATCTTCCTCTTGCTTGATTATCAACTCTTCTTGACTCCATTCTTTCAGTTCCAACAACAAATAATCCACCTAAAGATTTTATTTTGTTTTTATCTATTTTAAGCTGATCCTCTTGGATAGATCCTTTTTTACCACCAAGCTGAATATCAACCCCTCTTCCAGAAATACTGGTTGTAATAATTACTGATTTTTCTTTACCTGCATTTGCTATTATATCTGCCTCATTTTCATGATTTTTAGCATTCAAAACGACATGTTTGATATTTTTTTTCTTTAGTAAGGCTGAATAAATTTCAGACTTGTTAATGCTAGATGTAAAAATTAAAATTGGTTGACCTGCATTATGGTGATCAACAATTTTTTCAATGATCGCGTTATTTTTTTCATTTTCTGTTCTAAAAATTTGATCATTGTAATCTTTTCTGATCATATCATTATTAGTTGGAATAATTACAACAGCTAAATTATAAATTTCAAAAAATTCTTCAGACTCCGTTGCTGCAGTACCAGTACATCCAGATATTTTTTCATAAAGTTTGAAATAATTTTGATATGTTATTGAAGCTAAGGTTTGATTTTCTGCTTGAATATTTATTCGCTCTTTTGCTTCTAATGCTTGATGCAAACCATCACCAAATCTTCTACCTTCAAGTATTCTGCCAGTCAGTTCGTCTATAATTTTTAAGCTTTCATCTTTAACAATATAATCTTTACCTTTTTGAAATAAATGATTAGCCCGAAGTGCTTGATTAACATGGTGTACTAAGTGTAAATTTTCTGGATCATAAAAGTTATTATTTTTTAAAATACCTGCTTCAGAAAAAATTTTTTCTACATTATTAATCCCATCATTAGTTAAAAGAATACTTTTTTCTTTTTCATCAATTTCATAATCTTTATTATTTAAATGCCTTACAAGTTTATCAACTGCAAGATACTGGGCAGTTTTATCTTCAGCTGAACCCGATATGACTAATGGTGTCCTGGCTTCATCGATTAGACAGGAGTCTATTTCATCAACTATAGAAAATGAATGCTCTCTTTGAACCATTTCATTTTCTGAAAATTTCATATTATCTCTCAGGTAATCAAACCCCAGCTCACTATTTGTTGCATATGTAATGTCACAATTATAATTATTCTTTCGCTCATTATCATCTTGATCGTTATTGATATAACCTGATGATAAACCTAAAAAATTATAAATCTGACCCATCTCTATAGAGTCTCTTTTTGCGAGATAATCATTTACAGTTACAATATGAACACCTTTTTCAACAAGAGCATTTAAGTATGCTGCGAGAGAGATTGTAAGAGTTTTTCCTTCTCCTGTTCTCATTTCTGCAATCTTGCCTTCATGAAGAACAACCCCACCAATTATTTGAACGTCAAAGTGTCTCTCACTACGAGTTCTTTTTGAGGCCTCTCTTACTAATGCAAACGCTTCAGGCAGAAGTTCGTCTAAAGTTTTTCCTTGTTTAATTTGCTCTTTATATTCTTGAGTTTTCTTTGGAAAATCTAAGTCATCAAGTTTTTTAAATTTATCCTCTAGTAAATTTATTTTTTTTACAATTTTACCAATTCTTTCTAGCTCTTTTTGATTGCTAGATTTAATAAATTTTGTAATGAGATTTAATGGATTAAACATGAGTATTTGATTTATTCTTTACTTATATTGTTTAATATATGTATTAAATAATTATTTTAAATACTATGGGAATTAATTTATCAAACTTTTTATCTTCAAAATCAAAAAGAGCTAGAATGATTGACTTTCAAGACCTGGAGCATATTGATGGTTTGTCAATTTCTGTTGTAAGTGCAAATTTATACAATGATAACAGAGATGACCTGTCTATTTTCTATTTTAGAGACGGAGCAAATTACGCTTCCGTATATACGCAGTCAAAAATAGTATCAGAAAATATTAAATGGAATTTAAAACAAAATAGTAAAAGAATATATTCTCTTTTGGTTAACACTCGAAATGCTAATGCTTTTACTGGCAAACAAGGTTATGAAAGTCTCAAGAAATTGTCTGAAATTATTTCATCTGAATTAACTAAAAAACAAGAACAAGATGAGGATATCTCTAAAAAAATTATTTCAAAAGATATTATGTTTGGTTGTACAGGAACTATTGGCGAGCCTTTTCCTTATGAAAAAATTTTTTATCAAATCCCAAATTTAATTAATAAAATAAAATATACCCAAAATAAATTTATTTGGATGAAGGCTGCACTTGGTATTATGACAACAGATACTAAGCCCAAGTTAGCAATGGAGGAATGTACAATTGCAAATAAAAAAATTAAGATTTATGGAATAGCAAAAGGCTCAGGGATGATCCATCCCAATATGGCAACTACATTAGCTTATATTTTTACTGATGCGAAACTATCTAATGATATTTTAAACAAGCTACTTAAAAAAAATATTTCAACAACCTTTAATGCTATAACTTGTGATGGAGATACAAGCACTAATGATATGGCAACTATTTTTGCAACTGGTAAAGTAGATAACGCTCAAATTAAAAATATTAATGATAAAAAGATAAAAAATTTTGACAAGGCTTTAAACAAGGTTTTATTAAATTTAGCAAAAAGAGTTGTTTTAGATGGAGAGGGATCTTCAAAATTTATAACAGTTAATGTTAAAAAATGTAAATCAGAAATAGAAGCTAAGCAAATAGCTTTTTCAATTGCTAACTCATCCCTAGTTAAGACAGCTATTGCGGGTGAAGATCCTAATTGGGGAAGAGTTATAATGGCGATTGGTAAAGCTGGACCAAAAATAAATTTAAAAAAACTATTAATTAAATTTGGAGATATAAAAATTGTAGAAGATGGAAAACTTCATCAAAATTATGACGAAACAAAAACTTCAGAATATATGAAAAACGAAAATATCGATCTTAGTATTGAAATATTTACAGGAACAAAAAGTTTTACTGTTTATACAATGGACTTAACAAAAAAATACATTGATATTAATGCAGATTATAGAAGTTAAGACTATTGAAAATTTTTTATAAATTATTAAATAAATAATATGATCAAATATAAATTAGCATGCAACCATTGTGAGACAAACTTTGACAGTTGGTTTGCTTCATCTAAAGAATTTGAAAAATTAAAGAAAAAGAATCTTTTAGTTTGCCATATTTGTAATTCCACAAAAGTAGATAAAACTCTTATGGCACCCAGTTTAATGAATAACAAAAAAGACTCAAAAAATAATTTACAATTAAAGAAATACGATAATGTAAAAAAAACTATCAAAAGTTATCAAAAATTTATTAAAGAAAATTTTAAGTTTGTTGGTGAAAATTTTGCTTATGAAGCGCGAACTATACATTATAATCCAAAAAAAAAATCCAAGGGGATTTACGGTAATGCTTCTAAGAAAGATCTTCTAGAGCTAAAGGAAGAAGGCATTGAAGCTCAAATGATACCTTGGGTAGAAGATAAGGATAATTAGACTTTTATAAATTTTGCAATATAGTTAATCGAAGTATCTGAAGAGACACTCCATTCATCTTTAATTATATTAAAATTCATCCCATCCAACTTTTCTAACTTCAAATTATTTTTACTCAAAATTTTTTTAAGATCTTCTGGTCTTACAAATTTTTCCCAATCATGAGTTCCTATGGGGAGCCACCTTAGTAAATATTCTGCTCCAATAATTGCAAACACATATGATTTTAATGTTTTATTGAGAGTAGCAACAAACATTAGTCCATTTTTTTTAAGAAGTTTTGAACAAGAATTTATAAAAAAATTAATATCTTCTACATGTTCAATTATTTCCATATTTAAAATGACATCAAATTTTTTCTTAATTTTAAATTTTTCAGGAGACGAACAAAAATAATTAATTTTAAGTTTATTTTTTTTTGCATGTAATTTAGCAATATTAATATTTTTATTTGATACATCAATTCCAGTTACATTTGCACCTAATCTTGTCATTGGCTCAGAAAGAAGTCCTCCCCCACATCCTATATCCAATATACTGATTTTATCTAAAGGTTTTTTTTTAACTTTTAATTTAAAATTACTAATAATATTTTCTTTAATATATCCAATTCTTATTGGATTAAATTTATGAAGAGGTTTAAATTTTCCACTAGGGTCCCACCATTCAGCCGCCATTTTTGAAAATTTTTCAATTTCTTTTTTATTTACACTGCTCATAATCGATAATTAGTTGACATAACAACTAAGATGTATTTTATCAATTGTTTATTAAATTATAATAAATAAATTAGATCAATGAAAACTGTAGTTTTAAAGTTTGGCGGAACTTCTGTAGGAAGTATCGATAGAATTAAAAAAGTATGTAAAATTATTGCTTCTTATAAAAAGAAAAAAAATAAAGTTTTAGTGATTTCCTCTGCTATGAGTGGTGTTACCAATGAACTTGTTAATAAATCTAAATTAATTAGTAACAATTTTGATAAAGCAGAATATGACACTTTAGTATCTACAGGTGAACAAGTTTCTTGTGCCTTGATAGCTGGAAGATTAAATCATATTGGGTATAAATCTAGATCTTGGATGTCGTGGCAAATTCCTATCATAACAGATGGCCCATATTCTGCAGCAAGGATTAATAAAGTTGTTATTAAGGATTTAAATAATTATTTAAAAAGTGGTGGCATTCCTATTATTACTGGTTTTCAGGGTATTAATAATGAATATAGATTAACAACTATTGGAAGGAGTGGCTCAGATGCTACTGCAATAATGTTAGCTAAGTTTATCAAAGCTGATGAATGTATAATTTATACCGACGTAGATGGAGTTTATACTACAGATCCAAGACAATATAAAAATGCTAAAAAAATTAAAAAAATTTTTTATGATGAAATGTTAGAGATGGCATCTTTAGGATCAAAAGTTATGCAACCAACATCTATACAAGATGCTAAATTAAATAATATAGATATACAGGTTAAATCTTCATTTGTTTCAAAATCTGGAACTTTAATAACAGATTCTAAAAAAGCTTTTAGTAACCAAATTATTACTGGAATTTCATCTACAAAAAATGATGCCAAAATTACCATTGAAGGAGTAAAAGATAAACCAGGTGTTGCTGCTTGTATTTTTAAACCATTATCTCATAATCTAATTAATGTAGATATGGTTGTGCAAAATATTTCTCTAAATGGAAAAGAAACTGATTTAACATTTACAATAAAATCTGAAGATTTAAAAAAAACTGATAAATTAATTAAAAAAAATAAAAATATATCTTACAAAAAATTATCTTTTGATAAAAATGTTTCAAAAGTTTCAATTATTGGAGTAGGAATGATTACAACTCCGGGAATTACTTATAGAATGTTTCAGGCTTTAGCGTCAAAAAAAATAAATATTCAGGTAATTTCAACATCAGAAATTAAAATTTCAGTTTTAGTTTCAGCCAAAAATGTAAAAAAAGCAGTAGCCGTTTTGCACAAAGAATTTAAATTAGATTAAAATGAGTGTTAGACCTTTTAGAGATATCAAGAGAAGAAAAACTAAAGTAATTAAAGTTGGAAATGTAAAAATTGGTGGAGACAACCCTATC
>Ga0208407_1000312_pt1 | contig 22996 bp, 30 predicted proteins | sample ETNtaG_9_FD_185775 | JGI IMG/M metagenome (GOLD analysis project Ga0208407, IMG submission 185775) | Marine microbial and viral communities from oxygen minimum zone, Eastern Pacific Ocean - ETNP201406SV69 (SPAdes) (version 2) | ecosystem: Environmental > Aquatic > Marine > Oceanic ...
AATACAAAAATACTTTAAAGTTACACTTTAAAATTTGGTCTAAATTTTAAAATCTAAATCATTTATTTATTTATTTTTTAAATTTTATTTTTTACTAAACTCAATAAACTAAGATACGCTTAGTTGGAGAAGGCAAGACCGCCCATACCGGATTGGACACGGAGAACGTTGTAGTTGACCGCGAACATGTTGAGTTGCGTAGCGGTACCGGAGATATCCGCATCAATATTAAATTGCGCGTTATCGATTCTCGAGAAGTTGCAAGTACCAGTTGGTTGGTGTTCTTCTGGCTTGAGCGCGAAGGAGTAGGAGTAGACACCTGGCATTGGCGAACCGGAGTGGTGTTGGTACGCTTGCACTTGGTTGTAGTACTTACCGACTTGCGCCTTCATTCTGTCTTGACCGTTGAGGACCAACTTGGCATTAGTGCATGTACCGAGAGCTTCTTCAGTTAAAGTTATTTTCCCACCTTGATCAAGGAACAAAACTGGTGTACCACACGCATCAACTGGCACTACAGAGTCTTCATCAGTCAATGTCAATGCATTGGCTGGATCAGTAGTAAGTCTCACACTTTGGCTTGTGGTAAAGTTCCACACAGCATTATTTTGAACATTGGCTTGGGATTGACACCAGACAATTTCCTTAACTGGGTGATTGTAAGACAATCTGACCGAATTACTTCCGGAATTCAAAGTATCGGCACCAGTGTGTTGCACTTGCTCGATCAAGTATTCGTGACCCTTTTGCGCGAATCGTCTACGCTCTTCAGTGTCGAGGTAGATATAGTTCGCCCAGACCTTGAACGTGGAACCGTCAGTGTATATACCAATTTCCGAAGTCAAGTCAAAGTCAATTCTGACTTCGTGGTATTGCAAGGCAATCAATGGCAAAGCCAATCCTGGGTTTCTGTTGAAGAAGAAGATCAATGGCAAATAAACTGTACTGTTGTCACCCGTTGTCATCTTACCCCAGTTTTGTTTCTTGGCGGAGTCCAAGTACAATTCAGAGTACAATCTCCACCACTTTTGGTAGTGCTTATCGATTCTTTGACCACCGATCGACAATTCAGCCGAGGCAATCGCACGTTCCGCGACCCACTCGTTGGAAAGGGCTCCGCCGTCAGTGGAGATACTTGCGAGACCCGACGCCGCCTTCAATTCGACGTACATGTCGCCGACCAAATCACCGTTTCTGGCGATCGTAACGGAGACGCGGCCAGAGGCACCGACCGTACCGTTAACAGTTTGTTCGATGGTTTCCATCGCAAAGTTAGTGTGGCGTTTGTAAACCGCCTGGAAGAAAGTGACTTTTGGGTTACCAGTCAAGTAGACATCTTGGGCGCCATAGGCGACGAGTTGCATGAGACCACCGGCCATTTTGTTTGTTTTTGTACTATAACATGAGATTTTTTTTTCGACTGATTCCGCGAAAAAACCCGGAACGATTTTTCCTGAGGTATATAAATGTCTAACGATTCCGTACCAGAACTTGAAAGTGTCGACGATGAAAGTGTCGACGAAAATATTGAAATTGAATCCGAAACCGAATCAAGTATTCAAGATGATGACTTATCTATAGTCGGAGGCGAAATCCCAGAAGTAAATGATTTGGAAGATGTTATTTACGACGATTTAGACAATGATTCCGCGCTCGATGACTTTGAAGAAGATACCGATATTGATAGGTTAGGTGGTCTTTTAAGTTCAGTTCTTGTAACCGAAGAAGGTGAAACTATTTGTTCTGTTCTGGAAAATATTTCCAGGCAACTCGAAATTCACAACAAGATCATGATAAAAATTCTATCACACTTCCAAAAACAGGTATAAAAAATTAGAACCTAGTATTTATAGAAATGGGTTCGACTACAATATTCATTAGTCCGGATGCAGACCGAGAAGAAGCCTTTTACCAAGACATGGCAAATCAAATAGATGATCTCAATCCAGAACAATTAATACGAATGGTCAAATACGAAGAAAAACAACTCGGGTTAACGCTCGATAAAAATAGGGAGGATCTTTTATCATTAAGTCCCGTCGACCTCGCCTATAGAATATTCTTTTCCGATACCGAACTCGACCCCGAAACTAAACAACCCAAATACGTGGACATGAAAACGAAATCAAACATGTATAGACAAATGTTAGATAAAATGGGTAGGTACTTCAACCGCGCAAAGATTTTAAATATACTTACGAGCGATGAAGGAAACACGGACGATCTAAGTGTAAGCTTTAGGTTAAGTCGATTAACCGACCATGTTTGTGATTCTTGGCAAATTGTATTGAGTACGAATCGTGTTCACGACCGTCGGAATAACCCAACCATGGTTCCCCTGGAGGTTAACACGAACCCGTCCCTGTTTAGGTGTTCAATGCCCGATTTCGAGGAACTTAACGTATTCCAAAGAACCTTATTAGCAATTTTAGATCACCTTTACAAAAATAACATCCGACGGTACAAAGGGTATACGTGTAAACAAATAAAAACAAAAGAAGGGTATAATACACGCGCCTGGAAACAAGACGAACCCATAAAGGATTTCGTTCATAGAATTGCAGGTAAAGAAGAATGGTTTGAATTATGGAAAGACCTAACTTCCGCAAACGGAACTGCTATGTTTTCACAAATTATCAAACACCTTACAGATTGTAACGACATGCAATTCCCCGAAATAAAGAAAAATAGACGCGTTTGGTCGTTTAATAACGGTATTTTCATCGGTTCACAATGGTCCGATACGACCGGGTTATACCACGCGGTTTTTTACCCGTTCGACTCAAAAGAGTTCATGAACCTAGATCCACGTATCGTAAGTTGTAAATACTTCGACTCACACTTCGACGATTATAGCCATATTAAAAAATGGGAAGAAATACCGACACCCATTTTCGATAGTGTTCTAGAATACCAAGATTACGATCGAGAAATTATAAAATGGATGTGTATATTTGGAGGACGTTTATGTTTCGAAGTAAACGAAATGGATAAATGGCAGGTCATACCCTTTTTAAAAGGTATTGCACGTTCCGGTAAATCAACATTAATCACACGAGTATTTCAAAAATTTTACGAGGCCGACGACGTTAAAACCCTTTCAAATAATATTGAAAAGAAATTTGGTTTATCTAACATTCACGATGCGTTAATATTCATTGCATCGGAAATTAAGGGCGATTTACAACTCGAACAGGCCGAGTTTCAATCGATCGTTTCGGGTGAAGAAGTTTCGATCGCAGTAAAATGTGAAAAAGCTAAAAATTTTAGATGGAAGGTACCGGGTATTTTAGGGGGTAACGAAGTTCCTTCATGGAAAGATAAATCGGGAAGTATTTTACGCCGTCTCGTTACGTTTCATTTCGGTAAACAGGTTCGAGATAACGATACTGACCCAATGCTCGATACAAAACTCGAAAAAGAAATACCTATCATTCTTCAAAAATGCTTACGTGGATATCTTGATTATGCACAAAAAAACCAAGATAAGGATATATGGAGTATTTTACCAAAATACTTTTTCAAAATTCGCGAACAAATTGCTGCGGCTACAAACCCATTGGAAAAGTACTTACAAAGAGACGATCTCGTAACCGTACACCCATCTTTAAAATTCCCGCTCGATTTATTCAGGGATAAACTTAAAAAATTTTGTAACGACGCAAATATTCGAATGCCGAACTTTGACCAGGACTTTTACGGAGGTTCATTTTACGTTCGCGGTATAGAGGTGAAAAAAGAACCAAATAATTTTTGGCTAGTTACAAACCCGGAAAGGTTAGACAAACCCGTCAATTACAAGGATAAATACGTCATATACGGATTAACACCTATAGTAGAAGAAAACGAAAAAGGATGGGATGTTTCACATCAATTTTGAAATAAATATTAAAAATCTCAGAGTAGTATAAGTATGGATCCACGTCAATTTGTAAAAAATTCAAATATTCAAATCCAACGTTCGGATAATGTATCTGTACCCCAAATTATGGGAAGTACACAAACACAGTCCACTTTCAGAGAATTACGTATAGGTAAATTCAGGCCTGGTTTATATAACGTCGTAGTTAATAAAGATTTTAACCCAAAAAGTGAAAGTAATGTCGATTTACTATACATATTAAAACAAAAACCAAAAGGACATGCACAAATAACATCTGGTATATCAATTGACCTTAACGAAATAAAGGGTATATATGGAAAGTTTCAAACAGGCGCTATACATACGAATAATTTCGGGTTAAAAGGTAATTTAGACAAAAATTTCTTTTCGATACAACTTTCTGGGTACATGACCGATGGTATAGAAAGAAAAAATTTTAGTTTTAACGTATACAAAAATGGTAAAATACGTTTTTCGGGTGGATTTTTAGGAACTGTAAATTTAAAAAGACAACCAGAAGCGTTGCGTAAATATATAATAGATACGTATACAAAAAAGGAAATATTTCTATACAACGATATCAAATACAATAACATAGGGGGTCAATTCGCAATAAATGCAAACTTTAATTTAACTAAATTAGCTCAAGAAAACCCACTAAAAGCAGTTATTGAATATATGCCAGAATCTGCCCCATTTCTTTATATTACGTATAAAGAACACAATTATATTCTTTCTTCCAAATCTGGCAAATTAGGTGCAGGTATCGTACAAATACAAGGTGAAAACAATCCAGATAAACTCGAAAATGCATACAAAACAGGTGTAGAACTCGTACAAAAATTACACAGTTTAGGATACACAATGGGATTTGTTAATAAAAATGTTAATGCACCTATTAAAGTTATTAAACGTTTAAAAAAACAAGCATCTACGTGCCCAAAACCTAGACAACCGCCGTGTAAAGAAGGATTTGAAGTTCGAAAAAATCCACAAGGATATGAGTGTTGTTTCAAAAAACCAAAAAGAAAACCATCTGTTAAAAAAATAACACAGAAAACTAAAAATACAAAAATTACGTACGGTAAGGACGGTATAATGAAAATAGGAGGACGTAAATGTGAACGCCTCACAAAACCCGTTTTACTCGAAGTTGCTAAAAAATTAGGAGTTGTTGGTGTTAAAAATAAAAATAAAAAACAAGACATATGTAAAGCTCTCGATAAAATAGAAAAAGGTAACTCTAACTATAAAATAGATGATAAACTATGCAGGGAAATGAAAAAAGATCAACTCATTACACTTGCAATATCTAGGGGTATATCCGTAGACGACGCAGATACTGTAAAAACGCTGTGTCAAAAATTACAAAATAAACCAAATACACCAAATTCTCCTAACGCGCTCGCTAATGAATTAGAAAAAATACTCATTAATAAACAAAAACAAAATAATCGTAAAACTAAAAACATAAAAAGAAAAATAAACGAAAAAGGTATTAAAAACGATCTAATCAAACTCTATGGTAAGATATGGATGAATAAATATGGTAATATTATGAATATAAACAAGGATGTCCGCGAAGTTAAAAACAAATTAACAATTTTAGAAAATAAAAAAATATCAGTAACTAAGAACGGAATCATCAAAAAAGGTGAAGCAGATAAGATAAAAAAGAATATGGTAAAAAATTGGAAACTTAATAAACAACAAAATTTGAAAAAACTACTTATCGAAAAGGAAGCTAATAAACTTTATGGTAAATTTGGTAAAAACGAAGTAAACAAAATCGTTAATTATGCAATGTCGTTACCAAAAACACCCAATCTTAATAGTAAGAGGATAATAGATTTTATAAAGATAGGAAGAGAACTTCGGGGACAACCACCACTCGCATTAAATAAAAAACGAGTCGTACCACAAAAACCGGTAGTAAAAAGGAAGGTCGTAACACCAAAACCAAAGGTTGTAAAAAGAGCCCCAATTAAGAAAAAAATACCACGAGCACAAAAAAATACAGTTATTAGACGTTTAAATTTTAACTCGATCTCGAACTCGAACTCTAACTCTAACTCTAACTCTAACTCGAACTCTAACTCGAAACCAAAATCAAAATCAAACAATCAAATACTTAATGAATTATATGCAAACTTTAAAAAAGCTGAATTAAAGAGTAGGCGCAAAAAATAAATAATGGAATATAATCCACGTGATTTATTATTATCACGTATTAAAAAAGATAAAATAAATATAGATGAACACAAATGGAATAATCATATAATAGACAGTGTTATAAATGGAATATATTATACGATTATAGACTACATACACGTATCTCGAAAAAAAAATATTAATGCAATGTCAAATTTAGAAATAAATTATTACTTGACGGACGAATTTATAGAAACAGAATTTCCAGAAGCGTATTTAGACTTTAATAGAGAATTTCATGAAAATGGTCTAATATTACATATTTATGACAATTTTCAGAAAATTGATTCACCGAGTCATAGACGAATAATGTTTTATTTTATGAACATTTTATATTTTGATTTATAATTTTTTCGGGTTCAGCAATCTGTTTTAAATGTTTCGCATGATATGAAAAATCATACCCAAGAAATTGATTTTTTATTTTATCCGAAACTGAAAAAGCATCCAATTTTCTAGATACCTGAGAACATACAGATTTTACTTCAAGTTCTAATAGTTTATCTTCTTTCATAACAAAGTATTTTAAATATTCATCCGTTACACCATTATTTTTCATTTTTTCAAACATTTTATTAGATTCACCATTCGATACGTAAAAGTATTTAGGAGAATATCCTAATATAGTTATACGTTCGTACGAATTTGTATCACTAAAAATGAATATTAATGTACAAAGTATTAATACCCAAACTAACATATAGTATTATCCAACATATTAAAAACATCCTTTAGTTTGTGACAAATATTAAATAATGTATCGATATCGTCGACCTTGGTAGGATCTTTAATTTCAAATTCAAATTGAAAAATAGTTGAATCCTCTGAATCCTTATCTTCATTTAAACCCGCACACAACGTTATATCTATGGATAAATTTTTCCTGATATACGAACGACGTTCCTTCACGATTTTTCTGTGCCATTCGTTATCATCGTCTTCATTTTCTTCAACAGGCGTTTCTCTAGAAACACTAAAACGAATATCAAAAGGTGAATTTTGCAATTGTTTAAAATCTTGATTTTCAAGTCTTTCCTTTTTTATCAAGGTTTCTTCGAGAGATGTTGTATCTACAGTCAATCTCAAATCACTATCATTTCTAGAATATACTTCATAATTTATATGTTCTATTCTTTCCCACCCTTTGTATTCATTAAACCCTTTGAACGCTTTAATATACGCCTTTTCACCAACATTGGTATCAAAAAAGGTTCCGTTAAATCGTCCCAATCTGAATTCCATTTCAATGTTCTTTTCATTTTTGTATTTATCTAAAATAGGTTTTATAGTATCGCATAACTTATGCACGTCCATATTTACTTTTACTTTTACTTTACTTTTAATAAACGCGTCTTCTTCTTAAGCCTTTTTTATCTCTTTTTTTTAGATGCATGGGTTTATAAATATAGGAAATACGTGTTATTTTAATTCTGTTATACAAAATTTACTAAATATACACGGTATATCAACACATATATTAGATAATAAATACACAGGTGAATGTAAATTTACCCAAGCTTATGAAAACCTTGTTCATATATATTTCAAAACTAAAGAAACTAAAGTTTTTACAACGGAACCTGTATTACATGAATTTGTAAAAGTATTTCCAAGGTTTAAAATCGGTGAACCACACGATGCACAAGACGCTATTTTTTGTATAATAGATATACTAGAACGTTCGTACCCGTATATAAAAGAATTAGTATACGGAGAAACTAAGCAGGTAACCATATCACCAGTTGGTAAAAATATAGTAAAAAATCCATTTTGTATACACATATTAAACATGAAAAGGGATGTTACAGATGTAAATACGATGATAAAAGAAAGTAATAAATGGAATACAATAGAAAATTATATAGACGATCGCGGTAAAAAACATCATGTTGCTACAACAAGAATTCTATTTTCAAAATACCCTAAAGTATTTTTCGTATCTTTTGATAAAAAAAGTTTTGTAAATATTGAAGAAGAAATAGTAATCGAAAAAAACGTATACGTATTAAATTCTACAATAATTCATAAAGGTATTCAATACGGTGGTCATTACATGTCTACAATAAAAATGGGTGAAGATTGGTTAATACAAGACGACGATACTTTAGGTAAATTACACAATTTTCCTAAACAAGATAATCATTTCATCTTGGTATACAATCTAAAAACTCCTTCATCTGAATATCTTCCTTAATATTAACGAGTGTTCTATAAAACGTTCTTCTACTATTTGGAAACGTTTTATCATTTCTTTTTTTAATAGGTTTCCACCAAATAGGACCATTTTCCCACGTCACGTACATACATTCTACAATATCACCTTCATGTAACCACTTATAGTCCTTCATTTTATTCATAGGTATAGAAGACTCAAATATGTGTTTACCCCTATCTTGAATGTATAATCTCCACACATTATTACCTGGTACACACCCAGGTGTTTCCGCAGTAGGACCCTTCTTTACAAGAAAATCAATAGTGTTTTTATTTCTCGGTTTCCATTTAAACATTGTTTCGTGTGTACCTATACGAATAGGTTCGTTTATAGGTGTAAATATAAGACCATCAATTTCCTGTTTTATATTTGGAAGATACTTATCCATGAAATTTTTAAAATTTTGGTGTAAATGAAACGTTTTTACTTTTAAAGAAATTGGATCTGTGTTCATTACCATTGCTTTTTTTACCGTTTTTTCACAATACTCTAAACGATTCAAAAAACTTTGGTTACCAACAACTTCGCCGCACGTCATTAAACAATCATAGACCATGAATGTATTTTCATATAATTCACCTTCAAGTATTGTACCCTTAAAAACTGCTAATCGAAAATTTAAGGGAACTGTAAACATTTCCAGTGCTCTATTTATAAACACACAAACCCTTCGGTTTTCATATTGTAAAGTAATCATCATGTATCTGGTACCATCTGTCTTTTCACAAACAACGTATTCATTTTTTTCCAATATACCGAAATGCTCTCGTTCTATTGAAATAGGTTGACATCCCGGAAAAATACCTTTACCTTTTGTACCCCAAGATTCCTCCATAAATTTAATCGTGTATTTGTAAAGAGGATCACACTTCTTTACAAAAACGCGGTTCATTCTGTTTTATATGTTTATTTTTTTCTTTAACTACTTTTAACACCCGCAGCGTTTAAAATATTACTTATACATTCATGACTATATGTCATTATCAACTTAGCTTTCGGATACGCAAGAATTTTGACATTTGATTCTAAAAATTTTGAAAACATGGTTTCAAAACGTGGATAAATTTTATACGAACCGCTTTTTTTATCCTTAATATGTTTAGATATATTTTTACTCATTAATAAAAAACACTTTGAATTTGTTTGTTTTACAGTGTAATAATCAGGACTAATTTTTCTAGAAACTTCGGTATCAAAGTGTAAACCCATTTGATCAACAGGTTCTTTACATCCATCCTTTACTTTACTCTTAAATAAACCCCAATCAACACCTTCTAAAACACCGGGAAAAACCAAACATCCAACACCTTCGTGTTTATCAAAACACTTTTTTAAGCTTTCATCGTCTATTTGTATACCAAAATCTATAAAAAGAATTCGTTCATGTGTTTTCATATACCGTCCAATAATTTCAGATTTATCAAAAGGTTCATCATTGACAAACACAACTTCATTTTCACTACTACTTTGTAAACACATTATATTAAATCTAAGAATACTGTGAAGAGTTTTTACATGACAAGATTTACTTCGAGTAACTAATATTGTAGCAAATTTCATATTATTATTTATTATTACAATTCTAAGCCTTAAGCCTTTCTTCTAAAGATCCACTAAAAGGTAAATTACCAACGTGTCCTAAAGTTGTATGAACATCCGCATAAATTTTACCCCCAATTTGTTGCCACCTTCGACAAAATGCATAATCCTCTGAAAGGTACCTTTTACTCGTAGGATCTATCATACAATCGAAAATGGCACAATAATCATCAAAATCTTTATTTTGGTGATCATTTACACAATATAAATCATCTTTATAGTGTTCGTGCATTTTTTCCAAAGCTTTACGACTAATAAGCATAAACCCCGTTGGTCCATCTAAAACTTCAACAAACCCGTTTTCAACGTTTCTTTTAGTAGCTCCAACATTAAAAACCAAACTCGAAGAAAGCATTGATAAATCGCGTTCATCACCTTCTTCTAATGCTTTTTTAGCTTGTTCCCACATAATAACCTTCTTGGGGTAAATCGCAACTGATATACCATGACCAGAGCGAACGAGTCTAACAACAGATTTAGGATCAAAATCCACATCTGCATCTATAAAAAGAAAATAGTCACAATCTGTTTTCTGCATAAACCTACCGATAGCGACATTACGAGCGCGATGTACTAAACTTTCATTTTCCGTCGTATCTAAAACCATTTGTATATTTTCACGTATAAATTCAAGTTGAAGTTTAATTATACCAATCATATATTTTTCAAGACATAGACCTCCATAACAGGGGGTACTTATAAAAACGCGAATTGGTTTTTGATCGGATGACATTTATATTATATTATAAATTGTCTTTATCCTCTAAGTATTTTTTTATTATATTTTCAATTTTATTAATAGTTGGTATAGATACAGAACATTTTTCACAAACCACCATCTTAGATACCTTCTCTTTCATAACCATGTATATGATAACCGAAGCAACACTGTTTGGTGTTTTACTCATGAGTTGTACACAATTTTCAAGTTCAATAGATAATCTATTACACTTTAAACGCTCTTCTCTCGAAACTTCAAATAAATTAAGTAATCTTTGCATAACATCGTTCGGTAAAGTTGTATAATTTGTAGTGGTTTTACCAAGTAACGTTTCCTTGAACATTTGCGAAGTTCTACTAATATCCTTTGGGTAAATGGAAAACATATCTGCAATTTCTTTTGTCGAACGAGAAACGTTTGACATTCGACACGCATATAAAACGCAATTACCCTTAATACCTAATCGAACTGCACCACGAGTTAATTTTTTTTCATTAAACTTCTTATACATCATTTTTGCATCCTTCAAAACACTTTCCGGTAACGAAAAGCATGCTTCTTCTATATCTTTATACGCATGATACAAAGATCTATCTTTATGATTCATTGATTGATGAAAATTTATTTTAGCCATTCGTTTATCTCCGTATTTTGATGTTCTTTGTGTGTAAATAATAGTGCCTTTACCCCATGATTCCGAAAAAAGTTCGGGGTTTGCATTAGGATTACCGCACCTCGAGGGATCACTAACCTTACCATCTTCAGATATACCACTTGTCCATTCGGGTTTTTCATCTATATAAGTAGTATCAGTTAACCCACAATTTGGACACGTAGGTATACCCTCTCTTGAAATTATTTTTACAGTTTTACATTCATAGCATGTATTATTATCGATTGGCTTTTTAAGTATAGGTTTTTTTGTTAATTTGTCCACAACGGACCATATAGTAGCCAAATCCATTATATTTATGATTATTAATTTTTATTAAAATAATTTTCGCACTTAGGTTATTATATTCAGAAATTTAATTCATCGGCTTGAATTTTTGCAAATGATTCAATATTATCAACCATTTTTTTATACCTCATAGAACCGGGACTTTTAGGTTCCCATTCATTCCATTCCTTATCTATCGTCTTATAATTAGGAGGTGGTATAATAACACCGTCTATTTCCGTGTCAGAAACGATAAAATCGTTAAGATCACTACCATCGTCGTCAGATTCGTCTATTATATCACTCTCTTCTTCGGAGTCTATTTCATCTATCATATAGTATAAATTATCCTTTACGTTTTTAAAATAATCACTCGTTTGGTGATGCTCTGATAAGTTTTCTTCCTGGACAAGTTCATCCTTATCCTCAAGTTCGTATAACCTTGCACCTTTATAAGTCATAGATGTTTCCGAATAATAAGAAACTACTACGTAATCTTTATTGTTTTCCTTTACTTTAGCGTATATCTCATCTTCTATATCGTTCTCTAAGTTCACTAAAACTTTTATTAATTCTCCAGGCTGAATTTCTGAAATGTTAATCATTATTAAAGTTTTCACACAAAAAATATTATAGATATTAGCACACACATGGGAGTAGAAATTTTATCAAAAGAAGGTTGTCAATACTGCGACATAACCGTAGATTTATGTAAGGAATATAGGTTGGAATATAAAAAAACATTAGTTGAAAAGGATGAATTAAAAAAACGCTGTGGTGCGCAGGCGTCTGTATATCCACAAATTTTCATGAATGATGAACTTATAGGAACATATTTTGATTTCCAAGATTATTTAGAAGATGCCGAACCAATGTTATTACCAACACTCGATAGATTTACCGTTTTCCCAATTCAACACGAAAACCTTTGGTCCATGTACAAAAAGGCCCAAATGTCAAATTGGACAGCGGAAGAAATTGATTTTTCAAAGGATATGGACGATTGGCATAGTTTAAGTGAAAACGAAAAACACTTTATTAAATATGTACTCGCTTTCTTCGCGGGTTCGGACGGTATAGTTTTTGAAAATTTAAACGATAACTTTGCAAGCGAAGTTCAATATACAGAAGCTCGTTCGTTTTATGCTTACCAAGAACATAATGAAATGGTTCACGGCGAAACGTATAGTAAACTCATAGATAAATACATAAGAAATTCATCCGAAAAGAAACAACTTTTTGAAGCTATACAAACAATTCCCTGTATAGAAAACAAGGCAAAATGGGCTATGAAATGGTTTAATAAAGATCGTTCATTTGGTGAACGTTTAATAGCATTTGCATGCGTTGAAGGTATATTCTTTTCGGGTAGTTTCTGTGCCATTTTTTGGTTAAAGAAAAGAGGTCTTCTACCAGGTTTATGTTTCAGTAACGAGCTCATAAGCCGAGACGAAGGATTACATTTGGAATTTGCAATTGAATTATTCAAAATGTTAAAACATAAACCAAATAAGTCTATAATAAAAGAAATTGTTAAAGATGCAGTTTCTATAGAAAAAGAGTTTATTACAGATGCACTACCATGTAGTCTTATCGGTATGAATTCCGAAAAAATGTCGGAATATATAGAATACGTTGCCGATAGATTATTAAAACAGAGTGGTCACGATAAAATCTGGGATACACAAAACCCCTTCGATTTTATGGAGAATATTTCTCTCGATGGTAAAACAAATTTTTTTGAAAAAAGAGTTGGTGATTACGGTAAATTAGATGAAGATTCAACTTCAATTGAATTTAACGAAGAATTTTAATTATTACACATATAATCCAGGTAAACTTGAATCTGTATTATCTGTTATATCCAAAGACCCTAATTCTAAACCACTATCAGAAAAGGGAAACTGTTCCTCGGAAATACCCGGGGTTGGCATTGGCATATCTACCATTTTAGGAGCCACTTTTGGGGTTTCCTCTTCTTCCTCACTCTTCTCTTCCTCTTCCTCCCCCTTTTCTTTTTCATCTTTCTTTTCCTCTTTCTTTTCAGTACCAAATTCAGCTTTTTGTATATTCATTATACCCCAAATGGTTATCATGAAAACTAATGAATGTAATACGAGACCCGATGTTGATGGACACCCGTTTGGTGTCGAAACCCACGAACCAAATATCATTCTAATCGTACGAAACGTACTTGGATTTGCAATTATAAAGAAAAGTAATGCAGTCATTAAAGAAACAATAAACTTCTGTTCTTGTTTTTTACCTTTGCAACCACACCCGCAATCTTTGAATATTAAGCTTTTTTTGCCATCACCTGATGAACATGAACCCATGTTTTTTATTATATACTTAGAAAAAAAGTAACTTAAAGTTTTTTTTACAATATAATGTACAATAAAAATACAATGTCTAATCATATTCAAGTTTCCGAACAATTTAAACCATCATCTGTAAAATTCAGTCAATTGAAGAAAAATAAAAACGGAGGTAAGTCCGTCATGTTAAGTCATGATAACAAAAAGAAACTCTACCTACAACTACCTTTCATGCGTTCACCATTCGGTCTGAGTGCTTTCACAGACGAAGCTACTAACAAAACTTCGTATTCACTCGACCTTTCTTTTGATACCGATAACGAACAGGCGTTAGAACTTTCTGCACAATTAAAAGAACTCGACGAAATTATTATGAAAACGGTCGAACAAAATTCTAAGGAATGGCTTGGTAAAACGTACGATATTAACGTTATACGTCAGGCTTTATACAAACCTCTCGTACGTGAAGGTAAAGAAGGGTATGCAGATACACTTAAACTAAAAGTTCAAACAAACCAAAATGGTAATTTTATACCCGAAGCGTATAACTCTAATCGAGAACAGATTCAGGTTGACCAGATAGAGAGAGGGCAAAGGTGTATGTGTATTGTCGAAATTAACCAAATTTGGTTTATCGATAACAAATTTGGAGTAAGTGTTCGTCTATCCCAGGTTCTGTGCGGTGAATCTAATAAACTTCCGTCGTTCGCATTCCAGGGTTTGGATAATAAGGATGACGAGTATATCGAAGAGATTATGGATGACCTGATCGACGAATAAAATATTACAATACATTAGACAATAATGGAACGGGAACGCCATATAAAAAATCTTAAACTTATATCATCACTTGCAAAAAATAAAAAAAATACATTAAAGCAAAAAAAAAATTTAGGAACAAATCTTATAAAGGCTATACAGGGTGTAGGGTGTGAACCAAATAAAATTCTTTATTATCACGAAAAATCAGAACCTTCTTTTTTCTCTATAGAAGACTCTTTAAGTATTAAAAGAGGTACAAAACATGTTGGAACCGGTAGATTCGGGAGAGTTTATATGGGCTGTTTAGATAAAGAGTGTACAAAAAAGATTGCCATTAAAATTACAATTAAGGGCTCTTTAGAACATGAATATAAAATTGCTAAACGTATTGAAAATTTAGGAGGTATTAAACCTTTTCATTATGAAAAGTGTGACGATACGTCTTTCTTGTATACAGAATACGCAAATAGTGGAACTTTACGAGAATTCATAAAAAAGAATAGAACGAACTTATTACCCATACACTTTAGAACCATAATAACACAAGTTCTATATAATTTATATAGAATACAAAAAAAATACCCTACGTTTAGACACAATGATTTACACTTGGAAAACATATTAATAAATACGTCACGTCCATCGCGAATAAAATTGTTAAAGGTGAATAATATACAACTTAGGGTTCATGATATAGGTTTACAGACGTTAATTTCGGATTTCGGATTATCTACTATTAAAAATATAAGATCACCAACTGTAGATAACGATCCCATATGGCACAAAACAGAATCGGGAATATATAGAAATTCGCACCCTATGTATGATACACATTCATTTTTGAATACTTTACGTAACGAAATAAAAATTCATGGCGTAAAAAGTGGTGCAGAAGCTTTACAATTCATTGAAAGGGTTTTACCATTGGAATATATAGGTAAGATTTCTAGTAAAGTATACGATTGGCGTTTACGCGCTTCTCCATTAGGCCATCCCAGTATACCATCGTTTAAACAAATATTTAACGATAGGTACTTCTCACCATATAAGAAAACGGTTGTTCCTTTCGATATAAACACGATCATAAAACCACAATTACCTTCCAAGCCAAGGCCAATACTTGTCAAACACGGGGGTGGACCCGTTAAAAAATCACTCGAACAAATTCGTAAAGAACTCGCATCTAAAAATAACAAAAAGGTACTGAAAAGACCTGGTATACGATTTAAACCTAAAATTAACATTCCATTCTTTAAAAACAAGGTAAAAGTTTCAGTAGCCAATAAAGGATACATCAAACTCGATAACCGTAAATGCGTTTCTTATAAAAAGTCCGATCTCATAAAAAAGGCACAAAGTTTAGGAATAAAAACAGACAATAAAACGATAAAAAGAATATGCGAAGATATAAAAATAAAATATACAAAATAGGTATATAAACATGATTGCAGCATTAATACTCTTAGCAGTTGATATTTACATATTCATCAATACAGGTAAAAAACAAACACAGGAAATTAAACCAGCACAGGAAAATAAAGAGGAGGGTGGCGAAAGTAAAAACGAAGTTGAATGGACCGTTTATGGTACAAATTGGTGTGGTTGGACAAAAAAACAATTAAAATATTTGGAAAACAAGGGTATACCTCACAAATTCATCGATTGCGAAAAAAGCAAATGCGATGGAATTGATGCATTTCCAGTTATGGAAAGTTCAAACGGTGAAAAGGTTACTGGATATAAGGAAGTCTAAATACCGCGAGCAGCGGCAAGACCGATAGAAAGAATAAGCGCATCCAGGAACGTATCAATTGGTTTAAGAATCGATACGTGTTTAACAAGACCTCTATTCCAAGAGTATCTAAGAATAAAAGTACTAATAAGAAGAACAAGTGTAAAAAGAAGAATTTCTGTTATAACTTGTTCGGTTTTTTCGGCTTTGATAATATCTTTGATCATTTTTACTTATTAATAAGATTTTATTTCTACTGTATTATTAATGAGTACCATAAAGAAACTTCCCCTGAGTGGTTCCGAACCTAGATATACACAACGTCTATGGGGTCGAACCGTTGGTATAGGTAACAATAATTGTTATGCATACGCAGTTGGTGATTACGAAAGTTTTAGACAACAAAAAAGTATACCAGGTGAACGAGCGGGTATAAGAAACCTGAGTCATTCGTACACACACTGTAGAGGTTTACCTAAACGTGTCATTTCCGATAACCCCAAAAAAGTCTATAAGTGTGGCGCCACAACAAAGTGTAAACCCAATCACTTTAAAATAATGATGTTCGTAGCACCCGGAAACAAAAGAAATTATTTCAGACAGGGCGATTTCCACTTTTATAAACAACACGGGTTCGTCGAGTATAAAGTAAAAACAGGTAACACGTACGAAAGCATTGCCAAATTCTTCAAAGTTCCCATTTCGCGTATCAAAAAGGCCGGTAAATGCGTTCCAGGTAAACTTTTAAAGTTTAAGGCAAACGTGTTTAGTCATAAACGTGGGTGGGCGACCAAACCTTTACTCGTCGATGCTAAAGGAAAATCAATATCCGATCCACGAAAGGCATCTAGGAATTACCCTGGGTTATCATACAAAAAGTATTGTAGTTCATTCTGCGTTAAGAATCGAGGAATCAAAGTCGGACATACGCATCCCAAAGTCATCAAGAACGCTCGTTAAATCGTCCTCGTGTTCAACGTTAAATATCAAGTCTAATGCATCGAGAACAAATTCATTTTCCAAGCTTACCGTATTTGAAGTCGCTTCAAAATCGTTAAATACGGTAATCTGAACCCTAAAATTAGAACCATCAAACACTTTTCGACATACTGGGCATGTCACTTTACCCATTTTTTTCCATTTTTCTAGACAATGCGAGTGAAACACATGTCCACATCTAATAGCTTTACTATTTCTAGTCGACCGAACGTCGTTAAAGCATATGGAACACTGAGTCATGTCAGTATCTAGAAACCTTAAAGAATTTATTAATTGGTTTTTTTTGCACTTATTATTAATTGTTGGTAACGTTACTACCAAGAGGAGTTTTAAATGTGCCAATTTTATATGCGAATTTCTCTAACACCAAATCCGTATTACTGTCGGCTTGCATAGATGCGGGCTTGAAGCAAGTAAAGAACCAACTATTCTTTTGGTCATTAGTTAGTTGACTATAATCGTATACATACAATGTATATGTAGTTCCGGGAGGTGCACTACCTTTTGTAAACGGTATATCCAATTTTCCTGTAGCATCAGGATCTTTTGTTATATTAACACCAAAATTGTTTATGGGATTAGTGGTGTCTCCATTAGTGATTTCGATGATTCGAGTACCTACATCATCTTTTGCACCAATAGCGGTACCGGTACTACTGGTACCACACGCATACAATTTCAAATCAGAGGTTACACTTGCACCAGTACCAGTCGAATATGGTTTGTTCTCACCTTTCTTCCAATTTTTAAATACAATTTTATGATCACCTGACGATAATGTAGGATTCTGTCCTTGTGGTGTATCATGTCGGTGTTCGATATCATCGAATTGCATTTCAAAATTTGAAAAGTATGGTGTCATTGGAAGACCATTAACAAACATCTCATAAACGATCGGTCTAAATCCGGTCGTTGTCGTATCATTTACATAAGGATCGTCTAAATTAATAAAAACACCTGGGTCGGTGGTACCCGTTGTTGGTCTATTATCACCACTCGAAAACGTGTGTTTTCCCAAAACTGTACCCGTATTAGTATCCTTGATTTCCAATTTAAAAAATGGATCGCCGTGTTTAATATTTGTAATATGTACATTAGCACTTATAGCTTGTGTTGCTGATTCACCCGTACCAGAAGCAGGCACTTTCGCGTTATATTTATTAAAATCAAACGATACTTGGCTAAGACAAGTACTGTTATAAAGGTTGACGGGATCCTTATCCCCGGATTTTTTACCTATAAAATCGTTCTTATATTCATTCGAATCTATAAACCCATCGTCATCATACGACCATACAAAATTTGGTAATATCGTATCCTTAACGGCTTTCAAATCTGCACAATCTACACCTGCTGCATCGGGCTGATAACCAGTAGCAGTCATTTTTGTATAAATAGTTTTCAATTTGTTAATGTCATTACCCGTTCCTTCAACTTCATCTTCACACTTCGCAGTTCCTTCCGCTAGTTTAAGGAACGGCCCTTCGTAAGTCGAACCACCATAATCTTCCATATATTCGTCCAAAAATTCGTCCGTATCCATTTTTGACGGCCAAAAATTTTTCCATACGTAGATTTCGTCTGGTAAATCATCTTCATTGGCTTCTTCATAATCCTCTTGATTATCTTCCCACCAGTCTCTTATTTCACTACATACGATAGGGTCATCACCAGATTCGCTATCGTATAATTTTTTAAGTAATTTCTTAACATCTGAAATTTTTCTTTTTTTAATAAGGTTTTTAGAGGTACCTGGTAAAATACCCGTTAGTTCTATACCTCCTATCAAAAGCCATAATACCGTTAGTATTGCTACAAAAACCAAAAAAGGTTTCGTAGGGTTAAAACTAGAAGAGTTGTTACTAGACATTTTCTTTATACTATACTATATTATTATTTTTACATTTAATAAATATCAGGCATTTTGAGAAGTGCCTTATCACAAGATCCACACTGATCTTTTTGTTGCGCCTGGGAAGGTCTCAAAATAGTAGGACCTTTTTCTTGAAGAAGTTTTCGAAACGAATAGTTATCGGCGAACGAAATACCATTTTGTTTCATGACGTAGTTATCGTAAAGTTGGGACGAGCTGTTAATACTGAAGCATCGACCATCGGCCATACCAAGTCTTTGTGACATTTTTATATATTAGTATTACATTAGAAATTTATTTGTCTATTTTTTGTGGTTAACTTCCACGAATTATACCCTCTCATTTTTAAATTTTCCAAAACCTTATCTATTTTATACCCTGAAAAATCATCGAACAAATCCCTCTTGTTAGCATCACATTGTGCCACCCTGACATTTGGTATACTATTTATAGTATGATTGATAATGTTATACGCAAACGCGATTTCCTTTAAAGTTTCCGCACCGGTGATTATAATTTTACCCGTCCCAAAAATACTCGTCGTTATCTCTTTCATATCTTGTGCCGGCTGGAACTTTACCTTAACTGCCGAGTACCTATCGGGTTCGAAAGAAACTTTAAAAACGTCCGGGTATTTACTAAAGTGGGTAGAAACACTTCGTAAATTTATGCTGTAATTCAAACTAAAATTTGAATTAATCATCACGATCTTAAACGTTTCGAGTGGTGGTATAAACGCATCACCCATAACAAGTTCGAACAGGTATGAAAGCTGTTTGATTATACGCCGACAATCAAATAGGTCCGAACACCCTGCGACCTGTAAACTCCCGTTCGGAAAAATCTTAATTGATTTTGTACTAAACTTATCGTTATATACGAGCGTAATTTGGTTATAAAACGTGGTCGGTTTTAGTTCTATTTTCCAACCAATTTTACCCTTACCAAGAATAACATCGCCTATATCCTTATTTTTGAAAAACCATTTGAGTTTCTCTATATCAATAGTCTTATCGAAACTTGATACCATAGTTATTGTCGTAAGCTTTACCCACGAGGGTTTAAATTCATCAGATATTTCGTTTCTAAATTCATCTAACGTGAGTAAATACGAATACGTATTATTATAATGACGTTGGTTAGACATTTTAACTTAAAAAAATATTACTTAAAGTTATCTTAGGTTACCAAAGTATGCCTTGTTTTAAGTGTAAAAAAAAGGGAATTCCAATAACGTGTAAATATTGTGATTTAGGGTTTTGTTATACGTGTATCCAGTTAGAAAAACACGAATGTAGTGGTTTACACCTTAAAAAACAGATTAGTTTACAACACCTTGAAACCCAACTTAAGTTTGAAAAGAAGAAGAAAATTGGTATTATTTAACTTAAAGACTTTAAGCTTTTATATTTACATGAAATGACATCGTTCATTAAATCAGCACATCAATTCATAGACGTGGATGGAAACTCTGATATTATTGAAATTATATACACAAAATATATAGAAGGATACGGGTACGAAGATTTTACAGATATTTTTAAATCATCTTTTGTAGGTAATCAAACAAGCTTTTTACCTATAAAATCCGTTCGATACGAACAATTCCTCGATACCATGATTAACAAGACAACTGAAACACAAAGAAAGTGCGTTTTAGTTCAATTGGATAACATACTTCTTGAAAATAAGAACATATATACACTCATACGAATAATGAACGCAGTTAAAATCCTAGATCCTACTTTTATACCACCTATTATAAACGTAACGTGTTCTTGGCAAAAACGAATGGTTAAGGCTTTTTGTTTAACTACATTCCCAGACATAATAGAAAAATCAACAAATAATTATCGACTTAACCGTCTTTTTAGAGTATTACAATTAATAGAAGAAGACATGCGATACTAACCGCTCTTGTATATAATTCTTTATTATTACCATTACCGTTAGCTTTTTGAATATCAATCTTTTCAGAAACAGTAAACCCTCTATCTATATTTCTGCCTGGTAAAAGAGGTCTAGATAGCGCACATTCATCAGACCGAAACCCCGGTCTACCAACACCCTTTGTCAAGACACCACACGCTGGACTAACGTACTTTTCCTGTTCCTCTTCGTGTTCTGGTGCTTTATACTTTTGAAATTCCAATAATTGTTTACTCGTCCCCGAAGGAAAAAAGTTTTTTTGTTCAACATTTGGATTTATACAATCCATTGTTCGTTCATCGCTGAGCATTGTTTGACTCATCTTTATTACTATTTAAGAAAATTAAATCTAAACATTATGTAAATGAAAACATACAATAAGATTATACTCACCGTTATACTAACACTAATTATTGGTTATATACTTTATAAATTGACGTGTCAGTTTAAAAAGGAGGGGAGTATACCAGGAGAATCAGTTGGTATCACCGATGCAAAAATTACACCTGAGATTCCCGAAATCGAAATTAAAGCTCCAATGATAAGAAAAGACCCCATTGATATAGCTATAAGCGGTAATTAAAAACTATACATAAATATAAGGTAAATATTGTATTTACTAACTATAATACTAGTAGAAACTGTTATTATAGTTAGTTAAAACCATAGATCAATAGAATAATTTAAAGACCGATTTTATCATTTTCACCGAACTTTTTACCGTGTGTAGTTGTACTTACCGGTCTATCCATCGGAACAGTATTTTTATCTGTATCGTGTAAATATCCCATGAGCTGAGAAACACCAGTTTGAATTTGACCAGTAGCCGTTTTAATAACAATACCGTTCATGAACCTAACTTGTTCCTGAACATTTGCACTATGATCACCCGAATTATTAATAAAAACGACACGCATTATGCTATATAAATCGTTAACGTTTTGTTTATCTATGGAAACACCAGTTTTATTTTTAAAATCTTGTCGTATTCCCCTCTGAAGCAAATTTATATTAAACTCCGAAAAAAACAGGTTGTTCAATGGAGTTGGACATTGTTTTATAGAATTTATGTGAAGAGCGTCACACATTTAATATAGGCCTGGAAAAAAAGTCTTGGTAAATATAAATGTTAATCGCAGCCGATTTTGATCAAGCATATAAAACAAAACCAAATAATTACGATAAAATTCCTTGTAAACCACCTACGTGTTTCGTTGCCTCGTACCCACCCGTTGCCAAAGTTGGAGACCCCAATGGTCAATTTTTTGTTAATTCCTCATTACTCCAGCCGAATAGACTGGCCGAAACCCAAAGTACAACTACTATAAGAAGTGCAGGTTTCAAATGTAATGTAAATGAAGAAGATGATGAGTAATAAAACTAATATAAAAAAATTAGTATAAATAAATCTATAAAATGAGAGTTATAAAACGTTCCGGTCGTGTTGAAGACGTAAAATTTAACAAGGTCACCAACAGGATTTCAAAACTTAAAGATGGTCTCTCAGAAAACGTGGACGTATCTATGGTCGCGCAGCAAGTATTTTCATCAATGTACGACGAAATCAAAACCCACGAAATAGATACGCTTTCTTCTGAAGTATGTATCGGGTTAATTACAAAAGATCCCGATTACGAAATTTTAGCAACTCGTATTGTTGCAAGCAATATTCAAAAACGCGCCGCAAATAATTTTCACATTGCCATGCGTAAACTCCATAAGGCCGGTATTATTACACACGAAGTTCTTGAAGTATCGGCAAAGGTTAAGGAAGATATAGTACCCGAACGCGATTTTGATTTTGGGTACTTTGG
>Ga0208407_1000313_pt1 | contig 22992 bp, 22 predicted proteins | sample ETNtaG_9_FD_185775 | JGI IMG/M metagenome (GOLD analysis project Ga0208407, IMG submission 185775) | Marine microbial and viral communities from oxygen minimum zone, Eastern Pacific Ocean - ETNP201406SV69 (SPAdes) (version 2) | ecosystem: Environmental > Aquatic > Marine > Oceanic ...
AAAAATAAAATTGAAAAATAAAATTGAAAAATAAAATTGAAAAATAAAATTGAAAAATAAAATTGAAAAATAAAATTGAAAAATAAAATTGAAAAATAAAATTGAAATTAATACAAATAACTCATTAATTTAATTTGTTCTTCAGTACTAATGATTTCTTTGGTAGTCAAAATTTCCAAGAGTTCTTTGAAGATAGCTTTTTGTTCAGATGACATTCCACCAGATGGACCTTTTTCTCCAGGTGGACCAGGTGGACCTCTTGGGCCAGCAGGACCAACAGGTCCTTGACCTCCTATAGGACCGGTTTCACCAATAGAACCTATGGGACCAGTGGGACCACGTTCACCTTGTGGACCTTGAATTCCTTGTGGACCTTGTGGACCTTTTTCTCCAGTTGGACCAGTAGTTCCACGTTCACCTTGTGTTCCTTGTGGACCTTGTGGACCTTTGTCACCAGGTGGACCAGTTGCACCAGTAGTTCCTTTTTCTCCAATTGGACCTAGTGGGCCTTTTTCTCCTTTTTCTCCTTGTGGACCAGGAACTCCAGTTAATCCTTTAGCTCCAGCAGGACCTTGTGGACCTTGTGGACCTTTGTCACCAATTGGACCTTCAGAGCCTTTACTACCTTTGTCACCAAGAGGTCCAGGTGGACCAATAGTGCCTTTATCACCAGCAGGGCCAGTTAATCCTTTAGCTCCAGCAGGGCCAGGTGGGCCAATAGGACCTTTGTCACCAGCAGGGCCAGTTACTCCTTTTTCTCCAATGGGGCCAGGTGTACCTTGAATTCCTTTTTCTCCTTGAACACCAGAAGTTCCAGTTGGACCTTTTTCTCCAGGGACACCAGCAGGGCCAGTTAATCCTTTGTCACCAGGTGGACCTTGTGGACCTTTGTCACCTTTGTCACCAGGTACACCACGAATTCCAGAAGTTCCTTTGTCACCAGGTAAACCAGTTGGACCTTTTTCTCCATTAGGGCCAGTTGGACCTTTTAATCCAGTTGAACCTTTATCACCAGCAGGGCCAGTTGGACCTTTGTCACCTTTGTCACCAGGTGGACCAGTAACCCCTTTGTCACCTTTGTCACCTTTGTCACCAGTGATACCTTTTTGACCAGGAAGTCCTTTGTCACCAGATTGACCTTTGTCACCAGTTGCACCTTTGTCACCAGTTGCACCAGTTTCACCAGTTTCACCTTTGTCACCAGTTGCACCACGAACACCTCGTACACCTAAATTATCAGAATTTGTAATATTTTTTGATGAGCGTTTAGTTTTTACAGTTTTCTCAGGAGCTTTCTTAGGAGCTTTCTCAGTAGTAATAGTTTCAGAAGATTTTCTTAAAGTTACATCAAAAACAGAATATACTGAAGAAAACAAATCGTTCACAACAACCCAAATAACATTCAGATCATCAACAGAGGACGGAAGAGGGTTTTTAGAATCACCTAAGATTTCTGAAAAAATACCATCTTTTACTTTTAAATGAAAATTTCCCTTCCATAAAGGAGTGAATTTTTTGGAACGAATGTCATTGTCAGATGGTTTTACATCAATAATTGAGATTTGAGCCTCATATACACCAGATTGCTTAAAAGGAGCCTGCCCTTGAATTTCTATACGCGGTTGAGAAGACACATCCGTTTGTTAATATTTGAAGTATTTCAGGATTTGGATCGCCGCATTTGAATAAAGCCGAAAATATAAGAAAATATACGATTAAGATGGTATTTATCTAGAGAAAAATGGAAAATGAATAAGTTGTTTGGTAAGAAAAAGAAAAAAGCAGAAAAGAAATCAGATGATGAAGAATCAAAAAAAATAGTCACTAAAGAAACTAGTTTAGTAGATCCAAGTTACAATATTAAAAAATTATTTAAGAAAGGAATAAACTTGATGGCAGATGAAAAATTAGATGATGCTGTGGAAGTATTTCAACAAGCATTACGAATTGAACCAGACAATGTAGAAATTTTAATGAAATTAGGATATGCAGAATTCCATTTAGATAATCACAATGATGCATTAAAAGTATATGATAAAGTTCTAGAAATAGATGTAACAAATCCAGAAGCATGGAATCTCAAAGGATTAGTTCACTACGAACAAAAAAAATATGCTCAAGCTTTGGATGCAGTTAACAAAGCAATTGAATCAGATAAAACATACGGAATGGCATGGTATAACAAAGCATGTTTCTTATCATTGTTAAATCAAGTACCAGAATCATTACAAGCATTAAAACATTCAATAGAAATTGATGTAAAAAATGCAAGAAAATCAATTAGAGATAAAGACTTTGCAAATGTAAGAATTGAAGAAGGTTTCAAAAGAATTCAAGAAGTAGTAGTTTTAGAATCAGTTAGACAAGGATATCATACACTTGGTGCAATTGTATGGACAACATTTCTAGACAAAGCAGATGCAGAATTATCTTTAAAGAAATTATTAGAAAAAGGATTGATTGTTCAAAATGAAAAACGTGATGGACTAAGTAAAATTCCAGTTTATGATCTTGCAGATAATATTGCAGAAAAAATTGGTAAAGAGAAAATAGGATTATTTGGAATTACAAAAAAGAAGTTACCAAAACCAGTTAAAAATTTGAAAAAATTGAGTCAATCAATTCAAACTGCAAAAGAAGCAATAGAAGAAGGAGATGTAGGTAAAACCATAGAAGTTTTTGAAGAGTTCATAGATCCAACAAAATCAGGAGAACAAATGATTGAAAATTTCTTTGAAGAACACAGAGAAATAAGATTATGGAAAATCAGATTAAACGATAGAGGAGAGGATTACATTATAGATAACAAAGACAAAATGTTAGAAGTTTTTGACAATATAGAAGTAACAATTACAAAGAAATTAAGAGACGAGATTGCTTAAATTATTCTGCAGATAAATCCCAATAATTAGCATCTTCTTGTTTGATTGTAGGTTTTTGAAGATTTTTCCATTCCTTAAAGGAGCGAACATATAATTTTGCATTGGGTAGTTCTGCAGATTTTAGAGCATAATATGCCAAACCAGATAATGTACCAACACTACCACAATAAGTAATTATTTCTGAATCTCCTGAAACACCTCGATTACCTAACAATCTTTTCATATCTTCCTTTGAACGAAGAATTTTATCATCACTTGCAAGGGTACGATAAGGAAGACTAATTGCACCAGGAATATGTTGTTCCAAATAGTTTAATCGTTCTCGATTATCAATCAAAATTACATCATCTCGAGTTTTTGCAGATTCCAAATAATCAGATGTTGCCAAAATATCAGATTGTAGATTCATTGAATGATCTTTTTTAGAAACATCAGGAACTTTTGAATCGTTTTCTAGTCCTAATGATTTCCAATTGCCATATGTGGTTTCAAGTAAAGTAACATTTGAATGACCAATCCATTCCAAAGTCCAAGCCACTCTAGATGCTAGTGCACCAAAAGTATCATCATAAACAACTACAGGAGTTTCGTCATCAATGCCCATTGAATTTACAAGTTTCAAAACATTTTCAGGACTATCATCAGATAGTAATGTTGCCAAAGGCAAATTTACAGAGTTAGGAATATGATCTTGTTTGTAATCACCCTCACGTCTTACATCTATTACTCGTATACTATTATCACGAATTTCTGAACGAACCGAATCAACATCAGAAGTAATTTTAACTGATTGAGTCAAGCAGCACATTCACCTTTACCAGTTTTTGTGTGATAACTAGTATCGCTACCATAATCAAGATAGAAATCAGGATCATCATCGATACTTGGAGGAACAATAAGAGGCTCCAAGATTTTTTTAATATCATTAATTGATTTAACGGCAGAATCTTCACTATCATTTACAATTCTGTGAATCCAAGATTTCAACGTATCATCAGATTTTTTATTTTCTTTAAACAATTCAATTATTTTTAAAATTACTGGAATTACTCTTTTTGCAGGAACTCGAAGACATGTTTGACCCAACATAGTCTCACCATCAAATCTACCACCAAGAGACATTTGGTAATTTGCATACATGTCTTTACCATTACGTCCACCTCCCCCAAAGAAACCGATGGTTGCAATTCCATGTTGTCCACAGGAGTTTGGACATCCACTGATCTTAATTGAAGAATCTGCCAAATCATCATCTTCATCAAGTTTTAATTCTAAGAATTTTCTTTGAATTTCTTTTGCCAATCTATGAGAATTAGTTAATGCCAAATTACAAGAAGTAGTTCCAGAACAACCTACAGGAGTAGTCATAGTTAATGCACCAGATTTTGCAAGTCCTGATTGCAATAATTTAGAATATAATGGAATTAAGTCATCTTCGTGAACATATCTTAATGCAACATTTTGGACAAATCCAGTTCGAGCTTTACCTTCAGAAGAAAAGTCACGAATAATATCAGCTAACACAGATAGTTGATTAGAAGTAATATCTCCAGCTTCTAAAGTAATAAACACAGAATGATAGTCAGATTGCTTTTGTTTTATCGTATTGGTTTTTAGCCATCTTGCATAACCATCAGGGGCAGAGCCACCAGTCTCATCACTAATTTTTAATGGTCTGGTAATTTTGTCAGGAGTAGTATCAACTTTTAATCTAGTAACTACAGATTGTGTAGCTCTGACAATTGCTCTTTCTTTCAATACAAGATTTTGGAATTTTTCCCAACCCATGTCATTTACAAGATAACGCATTCTATTTCTAGCAAGATTTTTTCTATCTCCCAATCTATCAAATATTCTCATAACAGCAATAGAAGTATAAAGTAAATCTTCTTCAGGAGTAAAGTCTTCTAATTGATGTCCAACAAATGATTTGTTACCCAAGCCGCCACCTAGGAAAATTTTAAAACCTTTTTGGTTAGAACCGTCAACTTGTCGAATTTCTGGAATTAAACCAACATCAACCATTCTAACCATCCCATGTTTTTCACAGCAAGTAAAATTAAATTTGAATTTACGTGGAAGACTTTGAGCCATAGGATTACGTAAGAAGAATTTAGCAGTTGCTAAAGCATAAGGAGTTGAATCAAATTTTTCATCACTACAAACACCAGAAAGTGGACTACACATTACATTTCTAACAGAATTACCACATGCTTCCCTAGAAGTTAAACCAACTTCTGCAAGTGATCTAAAAATTTCAGAAACATCTTCTAAAATTACCCAGTGTAATTGGATATTTTCACGAGTTGAAAAGTGAGCACTTCCTATAGAATATTGTTCACTAAGTTTAGATAATTTTTCAAATTGTTTTGGATAAATTTCACCAGCAGGCAGTTTAACACGAACCATTGCATAATCACTAGTCATTCTAGTTCCGTATGCACCATGTTGTAATCTGAATCGTCTGAAACTATCTTCATCATACTTGCCTTGACGATATAATTTTACAGTTTCAGCAAAATTATCAGCTTCATCAATCCTAGCCCAATTAATTTTTGGGGACACAGGATCAACTTTAGAATGAGTCAAATCAGAGATAGTCAATACAATAAAATTCAATTGGGTTTGGTTATAAATTTTTGATATGGGTATGTTTTAGTATAAAATTTCAAGAAACAAACAAAATTTTCCGCTTTATTATTGAAAAAATAGGTTAGTACAACCTAATTTTTACGTGCGAATGTATTTATGGATAATAGAGAGAATGTCACTATGCAAGAAGCAACTGTTGCAGAACAATCATCAAAAATATTTACAGATGTTCGTGAAGTAGAAATCACACGTGCAATTGCAGACGAATTTCATGATGTATTAATTGACAGAGCCGAGTCAGACGTAATCATTATCGGTGCAGGACCCGCAGGATTAACAGCAAGTAGGGAATTATCAAATTTAGGTTTCAAAGTTTTAGTCATTGAACAAAATAACTATCTTGGAGGCGGTTACTGGTTAGGGGGATATATGATGAATCCAGTAACAGTTAGAGAGCCAGCTCAAAAGATTTGGGACGAATTAGGAGTTCCTTACAAGAAAGTTCAAGATGGATTATACTTAACACCAGGACCACACGCAGTATCAAAATTAATTGGAGCTGCATGTGATGCAGGAGTTAAATTTCTACAACTAACAAAATTTGATGATTTGGTATTAAAGAACGGCAGAGTAGCAGGAATTGTTGTTAATTGGATGCCAGTTTCAGCATTACCACGAAATATCACATGTGTTGATCCAGTTGCATTTGAAGCTAAAGTAATCATAGATGCCTCAGGACATGATTCTGTTGCAGTAAAAAGATTAGTAGACAGAGGATTAGCAGAATGGAAAGGAATGGAACCAATGTATGTTAACGATGGAGAAGAACACGTAGTTCACAAAACAGGTGAAGTGTATCCAGGACTAATTGCAGCAGGAATGTCAGTTACTGAAACTCATGGTTTAGCAAGAATGGGACCAACATTTGGTTCAATGTTATATTCTGGAAAAAGAGCAGCAGAGATTGCAGCAGAAAAAATCAAAGAGTTAGAAAGATAAATAATTTAACTATCCATAATATTCAGTGAAAATTTCAAAAATTATATTATATGATGAACCATCTGTTTCAAAATTAGACTTAAAAAATATTCAAAAATTCATTATGCAAACATTTGGAATCAACAGTGAGATTAGAGAAAATATTTTTAAAAAATTAAATGAAGAGGAATATAAAAAAATTGCAAATACAACAGTACTTGATTTAAAAAAACCATTTCAAAAACACATGACATCATTTAAGGAAATTTTAACAGAATCAGAAAACGTAGACATGTCAAGAGAAAGAGAAATTCCCATTTACGATGGAATTGAAATGAATAAAATAATTGAAGAAATCATACCAATACCAGAAAATATTGAGAATATACTCCACATAATTTTTACAAATAAACTAACAGGTACATTTGATTTTGATGATTACAAATACCATGCAAGAGCATGGGTAGGCTCAAACCCAATAATTATTTCAACTACTGGAATCATTGAAGCCCCAGCAAAACCCAAGCAGTACTACATGGATCTAGTAACAAATTTTTCAAATGAATCAGAAGAAACAATTAGAGAAAAATACAAAGGAGAATTTTTAGAATACGACGATGACAGATTACCAAAAATAATTGAAGGATATCTACTACAATCAATTATGTATTATGAAACAGGTGATGCTTTTTGTAATGATATTCAATGTAGGTTATTTAATGCACATTGGCAAAAAGATCTATTCATTTCACAGATCAAAAATCAATCACTATGTAATCAACATTCAAAAATTCTAAATGAAATGAAAAACAGTACACCGTAGAATGAGATATTGACTTAAATTAATGAAATAAAAACATCATTCACTATGATGGCAGCAGATGCAGGTGCAGAAGTTTTAGAAACTAATAATGATGGGCCAAAAATCCCCGATAAAAAGAAAACAAAATTTGATGTTATAATTATTGGAGCAGGACCATCAGGTTATACAGCAGGAATTTATTGTTCAAGAGCAGGATATGACACATTAATTTTATCAGGAATTTTGCCAGGAGGTCAACTGGTCAATACCACAGAAGTAGAAAATTATCCAGGATTTGAAAACGGGATAATGGGTCCAGATCTAATGATTGATATGAGAAAACAATCTCAAAGAATGGGCACCACCATAATTGATGATGTTGCAGTAGACGTAGATTTTAGACGCCCACCTTACAAAGTTTTAACAGGTTCAGAAGAATATGAGGGAAAAGCAGTAATTATTGCAACAGGAGCAAATCCTAAAAAAATGGGGATTTCAGGTGAAGAAGAATTTTCAGGTAAAGGAGTATCATATTGTGCAACATGTGATGGACCATTCTTTAGAAATTTGGAATTAATTGTTGTAGGTGGAGGAGATTCAGCAATTGAAGAAGCAACATTTCTTACAAAATTTGCAACTAGAGTACACGTAGTACATAGAAGAGATGAATTAAGAGCAAGTAAAGTTATGCAAGAAAGGGCTATGAATAATGAAAAAATACAATTCCATTGGGATTCAGAAGTAATAAAAATTAACGGGGATGAAAAAATGCAACAAGCTGTTTTGAAAAATCTAAAAACAAACGAAGAGAAAACTATCAAAGTTGGAGGATTGTTTGTTGCAATTGGTCATCAACCAAACACAGAATTATTTAAAAATCAAATCGATTTGGATGATGAAGGATACATTGTTTTAAAAAATAAAACACATACAAACATGGAAGGAGTTTTTGCAGCAGGAGATGTGCATGATAGAAGTTATCGACAAGCAATTACAGCTGCAGGATATGGATGTATGGCAGCAATTGACGTAGATAAATTCCTTACAGAAAATGCAGACAAATAAGAATGCTAAATGCAATAAATGTTTGAATAAATTTTATCAAAAAGACATTTACACAATTCAACAATTTCAATACAAAAAAGAACCAAATTATCAATGGACATTAAAATTTTTTAATAAATTAAAAATTGGGGAATGGGATTCATTTTGTGAGAAATGTGTAAAAGAATATTCAGATCAATTAGATATAGCATGGAATAATCAAAAAAGTCAAGTTCTTTAATACAAAAATTAAGTAAAAATATGAATTCTGAATCTAATGAAATTAAAAATAAAGTAAAAGAAAATAGTGAAAAACTTATGAAATTAGGTTCAATTTTAGCAAAAAATCAATTTAGTTACAAAATTGAGGAAAAAAAATCTAAAGAATACTGGCAAAAGCGAATTGAAGATTTACAAAAATACAATGAATCATCCATAGCATATTACAATCAAGTTCAAAATATGATGAACCTGATTGATAAAGAAAAAGGAGACATGTTCCTATTACAGATAAGTAAATTCCACCAATTAGGAACAGAATTAAAAAAAATAATGCAAGAAATTGAAGAAACACCATCCATAGCGAATTCAAAAGATAAACAACAAAGTCAATGGAGTAAAAAAGTCAAAGAAAAACTAATAGAAATTAGTGATAATTGTTTAGAACATGAGAAGATCATGAATTTAAATTTTAGAAAATTTTATGATGAAGAAGTAAAAAGAATCTTAGAATAAAAAAAATTATTTCAATTTTTTAATTTTGAGGGTAGTGACAGAACCATCCTTATTCAAATTTAATAAGTCATGACCATTTCGTGTAACCCATCTAGAAATATCTTCTTCAGCATCAGGATCATCAGCAGAAACATTTATGATTTCACCAACTTGCATTTTTTCAAGTTCAATTTTTGTTCTAAATACAGGTTCTGGACAAAATAATCCAGTTGCATCTAATTTTTTTTCATCAGACTCTGACATTCAATATCCAAAACAAATTTGTCATATTAAAGTTTAAGTAAAAAATTAAAAATATTTTATCAGCAAAGGTGTTAAAAATAGAAACAAGAGTAATTATCTAAAGAGGTCTTCGTTTTCAGGTCGAATTAAATCTTGAATACCGTGTTTTGCAGAATTAAAAGAATAGTCACGAATTATTACTACAGGGCATTTACTTGTTTTTTCCATAACTAATTCTGCAGCTGAAGAAAGTTCATCAGCAATAGCTATTGCAGTAACACGTAACATGCGATTAAAAGAATCAAAAGTTCCAGAATAATCAAGAATAGGCTGCAATCCAGAGATACCAATGGCACAATTTGTCTGACCCATTCTAAAAGGTCGGCCAAAAGTATCAGAAATTATTATGGCAACAGTTTTACCTGTTTCATCAAAAATTTCTTGTCTTAATTGTTCTGCAGATTCATCTGAATTTAATGGGAGTAATGTGGCAAATCCATTAACAACATTACTTTCATCAATTCCAGAATTTGCACAGATAAATCCATTTTTTGTTTCTGTTATAATTAAGCCATTTTTCATTCGTACTATTCTTTTAGATTCGGATAAAACTAATTCTACAACACGTGGATCTTTTTTGTATTGTGAACTAATTCCTTCAGATAATAATGACGGATTAACAGTAGATAATTCAACTAGTCTTCCTTCCTGCTTAGAGATAATTTTTTGAGCAATTACAAGAATATCACCATCACATACATCAGTAGAATTTAAAATGATTTTAGTAAGATTATCACCAGAAATAATTTCTTTATCAATATGAATTGGAGTTATTTTCAATTATTGTTCATATAACAAAGAAGTAAAAAATTGTTTAGACAGTAGTTTGTAATTCTAATTTAAAATGCTTGTTAATAATATCCAAAATTTTGGATAAATCTTTTTCTTCAAGGGTAGTAGTAGCCAAATCTTTAACTAAATCTTGAGCCCTATATGCAATTCCAAGCCCACATACATCAAATAATTTAATATCATTTGCACCATCAACTACACAAACAATATTTTCTTTCTTTTCACCCCATTCTTCAATTTTTATATTTGCAGACTTTGATTTATCAGAATCCACATTAATTTTCACACCATCTAATTTTCCATCTTTGAAGATTAAGTCATTACAAAAAACATGATCCAGGCCTAATTCTTTTTGTAATCTTTCCATCATTAATGTAAAACCTCCAGAAACTGCCATAATTTTCCAACCAGCAGATTTTAAAATTCGGCAGGCGTCTTTGGCGCCAGTCATAATTGGTAAGTTATCAGCAACTTCTTGACATACTTTTTCATCCAATCCTTTTAAAGCAGCAACCCTAGTTCGAAGTCCTTCTTCCCAATTAATTTTACCTTGAATTCCTTGTTTAGTTATTTCCCAAATCTCATCTTCTTTGTTTAATTTTTCTGCAAGAATTGGAAGATATTCTTCATCTAATAATACACCTTCAACATCAAAAATTATTAGCAATAGATTTCTGAATTTGGAAAAAAATTCTAATAATATTAAAGTACTGCCATCTTAATTTGAAATTTTCAAATTCACAGTATTAAAGTATAAAAAATTTTTTAAAAACGGTAATAATAAATCACGGAATAATTTCAATATAATATGGTCGAAGAACTTGAACGAAAATATGATGTCAAAATCTTAATGACTGAAGAAAAAGTAAAATTTCCTGATGCATTAAAAGCACAATTAAAAGAATCAGGAATGATGGATGAAAAAGGTAAATTAAAACTCAAAGGAGTGAGTCCAAAAATGCTCAAAAGAATGAAGCAAGAATATGTAGAATGTCCAGTTTTAAAAGAAGATACTCAATTTGTACAATGTTTTATTTGTCCAAATTTCCAAAGTAGAGTAATGGGAGAGGTTTTCTGTAAAGGTGAACCTCTAAAATAATTTTAAGAACTCACGAAAGGCTCATTAATTAAAATAATTCTCTGTAGAGTAGTTTTGGGAAAACAAGATGTAGGAATCACTGTATCAAAAAATGATGATTTTAGTGAATGGTATACACAAGTAGTTTTAAAGGCAAAACTTGCAGATTATGCTCCAGTAAAAGGATTAATTGTTCTAAGACCAGATGGATACTCAATTTGGGAATCATTAAGAAGTACATTTGATAAAAAATTTGCACGTAATGGAATCAGAAATGGATTTTTACCAATTTTAATTCCAGAATCACTGTTAGGAAAGGAACAGAAACATTTTGAAGGGTTTAATCCAGAAGTTTTTTGGGTAACTCATTCAGGAACAAACGAAGTAGGAGACAGATTAGCATTAAGACCTACATCAGAAACATTAGCATACACACTATATTCAAAATGGATTCAAAGTTGGAGAGATTTACCATTAAAAATTAATTTTTGGAATACAGCATTAAGGGCAGAAATTAAAGCAACTAAACCATTTCTTAGGACATCTGAATTTCTTTGGCAAGAAGGACACACAGTACATTCAACAAAAGAAGAAGCTGAAAAGGAAGTAATCAAAATCCTAGATATTTACAAAAATACGGTTGAAGAAGAATTAGCAATTCCAGTTACAACAGGTAAAAAAAGTGAAAAAGAAAAATTTGTTGGTGCAGAATATACAACAACAATGGAATCAATAATGCCAGATGGGAAAGCACTACAAATGGGAACATCACATTTCTTAGCACAAAATTTTTCTAAACCATTTGAAGTTAAATTTGCAGATAAAGACAATGTAGAACATTTCGCATGGCAAACTTCATGGGGAGTTTCATGGAGATTAATTGGAGCAATGATAATGGCACACGGGGATGATAAAGGATTAGTTTTACCACCAAAAGTTGCACCAATGCAAGTAGTGATCATACCAATTTACAAAAATGAAAACGATAAAGAAAATGTCATAACAAAAGTAAATGAAATTGCAAATAGTCTAGAATTAAGAAATATCAGGATCCATATTGATTCCAGAGAAGAGCTTACACCAGGTTACAAATTTAATGACTGGGAATTAAAAGGTGTTCCACTCAGAATAGAAATTGGACCAAAAGATATTGAAAATCAGAGTATGGTTCTTGCTAAAAGATATAATCATGAAAAAATCAAAATGGGGTTAAATGAAGTAGAAAAAATTAGCACAATTTTGGATGAAATACAAACAGAGATGTTAGAAAAGGCCAAAACAGAAGCCACAGACAATACAGTAGATATTGAAAATTACGATGAATTTAAAATGAAAATGGAAAAAGGTGGTTTCTTTAATTCTCCATGGTGTGGAAAATTGGAATGTGAGGAAAAGATCAAGGAAGAAACAGGTGCAGAAATAAGAGTAATTCCATTTAATAGTGAAAATACTTCAAAAGAGTGCATTTATTGTAAACAACAAAGTACGTCTATTCCAATTTTTGCCAGAGGGTACTAGGAAATTTATTGCCGCAACATAATAATACAAAAAATATTTTTTTTAGATAATGACAGTTAATCCAGAATTACAAAAAAATAACGAATTATTACAACAATTTAAAGAAACAAGAAACAGGACATTAGAATTAGTAAAAAATTTAGAAAAAGATGATTTTGTAGTTCAGACTGCAGCATATATGAGCCCACCAAAATGGCATATTGGTCACGTTAGTTGGATTTATGAGGCCATAATTAGTAAAATAGATAAAAATTATCAATTTCATTCAAAAGAATTATCAGAATATCTGAATTCATATTATCAACAGTTTGGTTCTCCTCACGATAAAGGACTTAGAGGCATCATATCAAGACCAACAATAAATGAAATTTTCCAATATTTCAATACAATCAATCAAAAAGTTGAGAAATTCATTCAAACTCACGAATTAAATGAACAAGAAAAAAAATTAATCATTACAGGATTTCATCACGAATGTCAACATCAAGAATTACTTGTATACGATTTACAACATCTTCTTGCTGAACAATATTTACCAGTAAGAAAAAACAAAATCATTATTCAAGAAAACAAAGAAAAGGAATTTGCTAAGATAAAAGGAGGGATATTTGAAATGGGATATAATGGTAACAAGTTTTCTTACGATATTGAATTACCAGAACACAAAACATATCTTGAAGATTACAACATAGGAATTTTTCCAATTACAAATAAAGAATATTTGGAATTCATGAATGATGGAGGATATGAAACTTACAAACATTGGTTATCAGATGGATGGGAGAAGGTCAAATCAAATGATTGGAAATCTCCAATGTATTGGGAAAAAATTGATGATGATTGGTTTGTAAGAGACTTTTTAGGAATTAGAAAAATTAATCCAAATGAACCAGTATGTCATGTTAGCTACTATGAAGCTGATGCATATTGTAAATGGGCAGGAAAAAGATTACCTACAGAGGCAGAGTGGGAAAAAGCAGCATGTTGGAATGAGGAAAAACAAGAAAAAACAACATTCCCATGGGGAAACAACAGTCCTACAGAAGAAAATTGCAATTTATTAGAATCATATCATTGGGGCTGTACAGAAATAGGAACGTATCCAAAGGGAAAAAGTCCATCAGGATGTCAACAAATGATTGGAGATGTTTGGGAATGGACATCATCAGAATTTGTAGGATATCCAGGTTTCAAATCAGGTTTTGATGAATACAATGACAAATGGTTTACAAATCAAAAAGTTTTGAGAGGAGGATCATTTGGAACTCCAAATATGTCAATTAGAGGAAGTTATAGAAATTTCTTCAGATTAGACGAAAGATGGTTATTTTCAGGATTTAGATGCGTAGAAAAAATTTAATTTTTAGAAACCAAAGTTAAGGAAAAATATTTTTTATCATCTAACCACATTTTTTTTATTTCAAATCCAGCATCATAAAGTATTTTTTTAATTTGGTTCACCTGATACTTGTGAGAAAATTCAGTGTGAATTAATTCATTTTTTTCTAAATTTAGAAGTAAATTAGATTTTGAAATAATTACTGATTGAGATACAAGAGATTTTAAGTTCATTTCAATTCGTTGATCACTTTCATTATAAATTGAGTAATGTGAAAAATTGTTAAGATCAAAATCAGCGTCAAGTTCATCATTAATTCTTGATAAAACATTGAGGTTGAACTGAGCAGTAATATCTGCAGAATCATTATAAGCAGATTCCAAAATATTTTTGTCTTTAACCAAATCTAAACCAATTAAAAAAAGATCACCAGATTTCATCGTAGAAAAAATATTTTTTAAAAATGCTTTTCCATTAGTTGGAGTAAAATTTCCAAAACTAGAACCAAGAAAAATTATTAAATTTTTTTTCTCATCATAATTTTTTAGGAATTCTAAACCTCCCTCATAAGTATCAATTATACCAGTAATCTGTAAAGTCCCATAGTCTTTCAATAATTGTTCTGAACTTTCAGTAAGAATTTCAGAAATATCAATTGGAAAATATTCAGTTTTTGTCTGTAATTTTGTAAAAATGTCAATTAGAACTCTAGTTTTTACTGATGCACCACTTCCTAATTCAACCAATTTAGTTTGTTCATCTAGAAAAGGCAGTAAATCAGATTCCAAATTTTTTAAAATATCAAGTTCAGTTCTAGTGGGATAGTATTCAGGCAGTAAACAAATGGATTCAAATAGTGATGAACCTTTAGAATCATAAAAAAATTTTGGATTAATGAATTTTGAATTCTGAGACAGACTAAAAGATATTTCTTCAGCAAAAGATTTTTCAATTTTGGTGGCATGAGGTTTAAAATAACGAAGTTTAGAATCAACAACATATTGTTTATAATCTAATTTTTTATCAGAAAAATCATTCAAACATTAATTCCCCTTTTAATTAACTTAAAATTCTTCTCACAAAAATTACGCACAGAACATATTTCTTGATATACTGGATAAAATATCTACAAACATTGACAGAAATATTAAAAATTGAACATTTAAAAAAATATTTTGTCAAAAAGAAAATTTTTACATCAGAAACTTCCACAGTTAAAGCTGTAGATGATGTTTCATTTTCATTAAAACAAGGGGAAGTTTTTGTATTGGCAGGAGAATCGGGTTCTGGAAAATCAACAATAGCAAAACTAATTTTAAAATCAATTAAAGCAGATTCAGGAAAAATTATTTTTGAGCAACAGCACATAGATAATCAAAAAAGAAATTTAGAAAAAATTAGAATGAATTGTCAAATGATTCATCAGGATCCATATGATTCAATTAATCCCAGAATGAGAATTAAAGATATTATTTCTGAACCACTTGAAATTCACAACATTATGAACAAAGAGGAAATAAACAGTAGAGTGATCGAAGTATTGAAAGAAGTTAAACTAGAACCAGCTGAAGAAATTAGTAAAAAATATCCGCATATGTTATCTGGTGGACAAAGACAAAGGGTAGTTTTAGCTAGGGCTTTAGCAATTAAACCAAAAATCATTTTAGCTGATGAACCAGTATCAATGCTCGATGTTTCAATTAGAGCTGAGGTGTTAGAATTAATGAGAGAATTACAAAAAAAACACAATATTTCATTTATCTATATTACACATGATTTAGCGACAGCCAAATATTTTGGTCAAAGTATTGGAATTTTATATTTAGGGAAAATTGTGGAAAGAGGTCCAATTAACCAAGTATTAGATAATCCAAAACATCCATACACTCAGGCATTAATTGATGCAATTTCAGAACCAAATCCTGAAAATTTAAACAAAGATAGAATGATCAGGATTAAAGAAACATCCGGGATTAAAAAAATTGGAGGATGTAAATTTAGAGACAGATGCCCATATGAAATTGAAAAGTGTTCAATTGAGCCAAATTTAGAAGAAGTAGAAAATGAGCATTATTCAGCATGTCATGTTGAAATCAGTTAAGTAGTCTTAACAGAAGGTACACGTTTATCCTTATAGGTTACAACATTTGAAACTCCATTCTTTGGGAAAACACCATAAATCAATTTTGCTTTTTGTATTACTGAATCTTTTAGAGAAACCATAATGAATTGACTTTCTTTTGATCTTTCCTCCAGAATGGTAGACAATCTTTCAGCATTAGGTGCATCAAGATGTGCATCAACTTCATCAAATAAATAGAAAGGAGAAGGTTTGAGTTTTTGTAACGCAAGAACAAATACAATTGCTGCAAGTGTTTTTTCACCACCACTAATAGAAGTAGATTCTCTTTTTGGCTTATTTGGAAATTGAATCAAATAGGATATTCCAGAATTAAATATGTCATCCTCATTTTGTAATTCCAACCAAGCATTGCCACCAGTCATTTTATTAAAAATTAATCGAATTTCTTTATCGACTTTATCAAATGCATCCAAGAAAGTTTGTCGTTTATCTTTTTCAATATCTTCAATAAATTTCACAATTGAATTTCTTTCCTCTTCTAAGGAATTCTTTCTAACAGACATCGACCTATATCCATAAGAAACTTCAAGATATGTTTCAGGGGCCTTTGCATTTAGTGCATTTAGAGAGGATAATTCAGTAGTCAATCCCTGAACAATTGGATCAACGTCAAATGTTTCCATATTTTTATCAAACCCAAATGCAGAAAGAATTTGTTGTAGTTTTGTCTCATTTTCAATCAAATCATGTAAATCACGATTTAATGAATCAGATTGACGCTCAAAATTATTAATTTGTTTAGTCAAATCCATATCTTTTTCAGTTAAAGTTTTAAGTTTACCATCTATTTCTCGAACTTGTCCAATTGATGAACCAGATGTTGAAATTAATTCTTGTTCCTTTTGTCTTAAATTTTCTAAAATTTCTCGTTTAGGATCTTTTTGTTTTTCTAAATCATTAATTTTTGATTCAATCTGTTCAGATTCTAAATGTAGTGAATTTTCTTCATCATTTAATCGAGTTGTTTGAGATTTTTCACGGTTATCTTGTGTTTGCATAGTAGTTAATTGAGATGATTTATCACGGTAATCATTCATAATTGAAGTATACAATTTTTCAATATCAGATTTTTTAATATTTATTTTTGATAATTCACTTGCAATTCTAGTTTGTTCTCCACTAGCATAATTTTGTTCAACAATACCTATTCGATCAAGTAAAGATTCAAGATGAGATTCATTAGTAGAAACTTCAGATTCAATGATATTATTTCTAGATGTCAAATTAGAAATTCGTTTCGTTAGTTGTACTTTTGTATTTTTTGCAGAAATAATTCTAGATTTTAGATTTGTATAATTTTCAGATGTAGATGTTAAAGCATTTTCAGAAATAGAAAGTCTATCAGAGTAAGATTGGATAGAATCTTCTAATTTTTTTAATGAGTATTTTTTCTTTAACATGTATTTTTTAATCAAACTGATTGATTGAACTAATCCATCAATATCACTACTCATTGAAATTAATTTTGTTAATTTTGAGATTTTTGAATTTATATCAATTACAACAGTTCCACCCTTAGCTTCAAAGTATTCACCTTCAAGAGTTACAGATTTGTATCCTAATTGGGATAAATTATAAGCAGATTCACGACTATTTGCCAGAATAATATTACCAAAAAGGAACGTTTTGAGGGCAGAATAAGCATCATTACACTTAACAAAATCAGACAATACCCCAATAATTCCAGATTCTTTAGGCACAGTTAGTTTGAATTTTGGGATAGCATCAAGAGGAATAATTTTCAATTTGGGAAGTTTTTTATTTCTAGCAACTTCAGCGATACCCAATAAGGTTGCAAAATCTTTTACAACTAATGCTTTAATCCAATCAGAACTAACAGCAAGAACAGAACGCTCATATTTTTTATCCCAAGAAATCATTTCATAAACTAAACCATCAATTCCTAATTTGTCAGCATCTTCTTTTAATTTTGCAACAGTGTAATCTTCATGCATAAAACCTTTCACAGTTTTTATTTTTGATTCATATTGATTAGCAGCCTTGTCAGATTTTTCTAAAATAAATCCTAATTCATCCATATCATGAATTATTTTTAATTTTTTTGTTTTTAATTTTGAAATTCTAGATTTTAATTCAGAGATAGTAGCTTGATGATTATTTGTTAATGAAGATAATTTTGATTCTAAATTAGTTAATTCTAAAATATCTTTTTCTAATTGAGTTAATTTTCCAGAATTAGATTTTATTTTTAAATCAGATTCTTCTTTTTCATGTAAAATTTTAGAAAGTTTTAATTTGACATTATTAGATTGATCAGTTAAAATTTTTATTTTATTATCAATTTCAGATTTTTTTGCTGCAGCTTCAGATTGCTCAGTTAAAATTTTGTTACGTTCAGAATCAATTAATTCCAAATCCTGATTAATTTTATTTTTTTCTCCATTAGTAATTTCTATAGAATCTTTAATTTTTTGGATTTGTGAGTCAATATCTTCTCTAGCATTTACAATTTCTTCTAATTCAATTTTTATTTGTGGTAATCGAATGTTAATTTGTTCAAGTCTTTTATTAGATGCAGATATTGCAGTATTATCAATTTCATATTGTTCCATTGCAGAACTAATTTCTGCATCAAGAGTCGCTTTAGCTTGAGTGTAATCATTTGCAGCATTCATTAATGTAGATTTTTCCGAATCTAAAACTCCAATCTCATCTCTTAAAACAGTTCTTTCACTATCTAAATTATCAATTTGTTCTTTCAAACCATGTAATTTACCTTCTTTTTCGGATTTTTGTAGAGAAATTGTCTTCATTTTGTTTGCAGCAGATATGGCTTTGTATCGATTTAATTCACGTTCAAGAATGTCATGACGCAATTTTTGATTTCGTTCTTCCTCCAATTCATCAATACGTTTCTTAATTTCACCCATTTTTGCAAGTGCAATTTCAAGTCGTCTATCAGCTTCATCTAGTTGTTTAATGGATTCAGATTTTTTTTCATCAAAATAAGATAGGCCAATTAAATCCTCTATAGTTTTTCTTTTTTCCTCAGATGTGAATTCAGAAATTCTAGTTACAGTTCCTTGTTGTACAGCATTGAGTTGACCCAATCCAGCATTTGCCATATCTAGTAAATCCAGAACATGACTTCGTTGAGTTTTCTTTCTGTTAAGATAATAGGTATTATCACCATTCTCATCTAGTTCTCTAGTAATTTCAACAACATCACTATCAACAGGAATTTTTCGATCGGTATTATCAAAGTGTACACTTGATCTTGCCATTTTAGGACCGCGACGACCACTACCTTCAATATCATGAATCAGTGATCGAAGTTTATCAACTCGCATAACTTTTGGTTTATTTTCACCCATTGCAAAAATGATAGCATCTAAGATGTTACTTTTTCCTGAACCATTTGGTCCTGAGATCGATACAAGACCAGGTTCAAAATTGACAGTGGTATTTCTAAATCCGAATGATTTGAATCCAAAGATCTCTACTTTTTTTACATGTACCAATGTAGATCATTTTTAATTCGATAGGATAATCGATGGTTAACAATTTTTGTTGACTCTATTGATTAATTTTTCTTGTTACATTATCAAATTTTTCGTAACGGAGGTAATAACAAAATAACTTTGTAAAAAATGATTTAAAAATAATTGTGCCTAACTATAATTATTCATTAGCAACAAATTTTTCACAATCTTGTCTTGCCTGAACATCAGATGTTTGTTCAATAGGATGCTTCATTAAATAAGCACTAGCAGATTTTATTGGACCACCGATGCCTCTATCTAATGCAATTTTTGCTAATCTAACTGCATCAATTACAATTCCAGCAGAATTTGCTTTATCATCAACATCCAAGCGAACTTCCATATTGTAAGGAATATTTGCCCATTGTCTTCCCTCAATGCGCATAAACATTAGTTTAGTATTACCTAAGAAAGGAATAAAATCAGAAGGACCAACATAAATTTGGTCATCATCTAATCGTTCGTCAAGTTGACTTTGAACACTCTCAGTTTTTGATATTTTTTTAGAAACCAGTCGATCTTGTTCTTTCATGTTAAGAAAATCAGTATTACCACCAACATTGATTTGGTATGTTTTTTCAATTTTTGTGCCTCGATCATTACATAATTTTGCCAATGTTCTGTGAACTATAGTTGCACCTACTTGTCCTTTAATATCATCACCAATACATGGAATATTTTTTTCTTGGAATTTTTTTGCCCATGTTTCATCAGATGCAATGAATGAAGGAATACAATTAACAAAAGCAGTATCAGTGTCGAGACATACTTGAGCCCAAAATTCGGTTACCTTATCAGAACCAACTGGCAAATATGAGACAAGGATTTCAGCACCGGTTTCTTTAAGAATTTTTTTTGCATTTTCAGCAAGTTCAGCATCAGTTAATTTGGTTTCAACAGGTTTTACACGATTTTGAACCCAAATTCCAACACCGTCTAACAATGGACTTTGATACACTTTTGCCTCAGTTTTAGGCATAGTATCTTTAGCAATCCAATCAACCATGTTTGGATATGCATAAATTGCTTCATTGAGTGGTTGTCCTACTTTATTTTCACCAACATCAAATCCACATACAAAGTCAATATCATGAATGCCATATCCTGCCAATTTATCGTGAATAATTCCAATTACCTCTTGGGAAGGATTTTGTCGATAATATTCAATTCCTTGAATTAGTCCTGAAAAACAATTGCCAATACCAACTAAAGCAACTTTAATTCTACCTGCCATAGCAATTCTAATAAAATAAGGCGGTTTAAAGTTTGCTTAATCAACTAGGTTTCTAAGCAAAGTAAAAATTTTTGTTGAACAGATGTCCAGAAAAGCCTATTATTTAATAAAATTACAGAATAATCATGGTATCTAACGAGATCAACATTAAAGAATTTAAAAAAATCAATTTAGAAGGAGGTTATTTGATTGATGGGTTTCCTTCAGTAGGATTTAGCAGTGCAATTGCTACAGAATCAATGATTCAAACATCACAATTTGAATTAGGAGGAATTATTGACTCAAAAATATTCCCACCAATCAGCGTAATCAAAAATGGAAAACCAAATTACCCATCAAGAATTTTTGTTAATGAAGATTTGAAAGTAGGAGTATTTTCATCATATCTTAATTTAGATCAATCATTACATAGACAAGTTTCAGATTCAATGTTACAATGGGCAAAAACACACAAAATTGGATTAATTGTTAGTAGTGTTGCAGTAAAATCAGATAAAGAAAATTCTGAAATGATGGGCGTAGGAAGTACAGATTCAGCCAGAAAGAAAATAGAGGAAGCAGGATTAAAAAATTTAGATCACGGAACAATTCCAGGAATACCAGGGATGTTACTAAATGAAGGAAGTATAACAAATCAAGATGTCATTGTAATAATTTTCAATACATTAGGAGACGGTCCAGATTTCAAATCCAGTGCAGATTTGTGTATGTCAATGTCAAAATTGATTCCAGGAGCCTCATGTGACATACCATCTTTACAAAAAGAAGCTGAAAAAGCTGAAGCAACAATTAAAGAAACACAAGAAGAATCAACACATCTCAAAGATTCAATGTATAGATAATTCTATTCTAATGAGAAATATATAAAAAATTATGAGCAACATCATTGAATTTGCAATTATTGTCATAATAATTTCAGCGTCAGGAGTAATGTCACCAGGTCCATTATTTGCAGCAAACATCACATATGGATTAAGACAAGGAACTAAAGCAGGAATTAAAATTGCAATAGGGCATTCACTTGTAGAATTACCATTAATAATTTTATTAGGAATTGGAGTTTTATCGTTAGAAATTTTTCCAGAATTTAAAACAGTTATTTCAATTTTAGGTGCCATTACACTTTTTGTATTTGCATTTATCCAAATTAAATCAACATTAAAGAAAAATGAAAAATCTGAAACAAAACTGAAGCAAGGACCAATCATTACAGGAGTTTTACTAAGTGCATTAAACCCATTTTTTATAATTTGGTGGTTAACAATTGGATTAAAATTAATTTCAGATGCAATGGCAATATGGGCATTTGTAGGAATTTTAATTGTATTTGTATTGCATGTTTGGATGGATTTTGTATGGTTAGGAACTACTGCATTTTTAATATCAAAAAGTAAAAAAATTATTTCAAATACAAATTATAAAATAATTATGTTAGCACTAAGTGGAATATTGATTTACTTCGGAATTACATTTTTGACAGATGTAATTAATTAACCACAATCTAAAATTTCAATTACAGGAGTACAACTATCATTATAAAAAATTATTTTTTCAAGGACTTCTTCACAAAATTCAGGATTAAGAGAGTTTTCATAATTTTTTATTTCATTTAAAATATACATATGATCAATACCACATGATTTATCATATGTGAGAAAAAAAATAACAACAATAATTGTTAAAATAATAAAAAAAATATTCCTTAAATTATTCTTTTGTAATATCAATTTCCATGTTAGAAACGTTTCGCTGTTTTCCATCCTGGGAAGTAAGTGAATCAGAAGAAATTCTAACGTCGCTAATTACATAACCAACAGTATCCATTCTTTTAACAATCATTTGAGATACATCAACTGCCTGAGTAATTCTTTTTCCTCGAGCTTTAATTGTAATACTAGGTCTAGTAGAGAGTTGAGTCAAAGTTGCAGAAACATAACTCATTATGGGTTTAGTTCCAATGAAAATTATATTTCGTTCTTCAATGGTATTTGATTTGGTAGAATTTTCAGATGTGATCGAAGTTTCTGGGATCGATTCAGGTTCTGGTTCAGGTTCAGGTTCAGGTTCAGG
>Ga0208407_1000315_pt1 | contig 22980 bp, 22 predicted proteins | sample ETNtaG_9_FD_185775 | JGI IMG/M metagenome (GOLD analysis project Ga0208407, IMG submission 185775) | Marine microbial and viral communities from oxygen minimum zone, Eastern Pacific Ocean - ETNP201406SV69 (SPAdes) (version 2) | ecosystem: Environmental > Aquatic > Marine > Oceanic ...
CAACTCCTTTGTTATTGAATCCAAGTCTATTAACAATCGCTCCCTGGCCTGGAAAACGAAATATCCTTGGCTTTGGGTTGCCTTGCTGAGCTAAAGGCGTAATTGTTCCTACTTCTATAAAGCCAAAACCCAATGAACCCAAAGAGTCTATAAAGTCGCCATTTTTATCAAGCCCAGCTGCAATTCCCAGTCTATTTTTAAAAGTTAAGCTTTTGAAATTGAATGGCTCTGAGGTATCTTCATATGGAAAAAGAATATCAGCAAGATTAAGTTTATATAGAAAATTTAAAGCATTTAAAGCTATGAAGTGAGATATTTCAGGGGGCAGTAATCTTAAAAGCAATAATGCCAATTTCATTTAAAAATTTCCGTGTCCGCCTTATTCATCGAATAGTTCTTTAGCAAGATGCTTGATAGCATTTACATAGCCGTGCCTAGAACCACAGTCAAACTTTGTGCCCTCATATAAATGCCCTATTACATTTTCATCATTGAGCATCAGTTTAATTGCATCTGTGAGCTGAACTTCACCACCAACACTTGGTTTAAGATCTTTTAAATATTTGAAGATTTTATTAGAAAGAACATATCTCCCAACCACTGCAAGATTTGAAGGTGGATTGCTCTTTGGCTTTTCTACAATATCATTTAAAAGAAATGAGTTTTTTGTTGAAGAGGATTCCTCAATAGAAATAACGCCATATTTTTCTGTTTCATTTTTTGGAACCTCATTCACACCGATGACAGAGCATTGATGCTCATCATAAGATGAGATCAATTGAGTGATGCATGATGGATCATTAATGATTAAATCATCTGCTAGAATTATTGCAAAAGCCTCTTCCTGTATTAAATGCTCTGAATGCAAAATAGCATCACCAAGGCCATTTTGTGTTTTTTGTCTTACATAAGTGAATTTAATGCCTTTAAAAATGTCTCTGTTAATTTTTTCTAAAAAATCATTTTTACCAGCACTCTGAAGCTTTTCTTCAAGTTCAAAGTTTTGATCAAAATGATCCTCTATTGCTCTTTTGGTATGGCTAGTAATAAATATAATCTCGGTAATGCCTGCTCTTACCGCTTCTTCAACAGCGTATTCTATTAATGGCTTATCAATGATTGGGAGCATTTCTTTTGGAATAGCTTTAGTGGCAGGTAAAAATCGAGTACCGAGACCTGCTACAGGGAATACTGCTTTAGTAATTTTTTTCATGCAAATTAAAACTTTAAAGTGTATCTAGCAATTATGCCAAGAATAAACCCAGCTATCATACCAACTAAATGAGCGATATTTGCAACATTTCCAAAACCAAAGATTTTTAATACTCCTGTAAATCCAATTAATAACCAAATAAACATAAAAATGTATAAAGCATTAGGTAAATCGTATCTTTGACCCCTATTATCTAAATCTAATATAAAACAGTAGCCCAAAAGACCGTATACAGCCCCGCTTAATCCTCCAAAGAGATAATCACCAGTTATAAAATATTGCCCAAAATTGCTTGATAAACCTGAAATTAAAAATAAAGTTAAAAAGATTCCCTTGCCATCAATTATTTCAATTCTTGATCCCAGTATATAAATCCATAAACAATTAAATACTAAGTGAGTAAATGAAAAATGAAGGAAAGTTGGGGTTATAAGTCGCCACCATTCTTGAGAAACCATAAAAGTATTCTGAAATGATGGATATAAATTAGGCCCATTTGATTTAAGAAAAAGAAATGGCTCAAGTAAATTACTAAAACCAAAATTTGTTAAAAAACTAAGAAAAACGGCAATTACAATAATATAAAAATGCAAAGACTGAATATTCAAGACTAATGAGTTTTCTTGGCAGTAATATCCAAACTCCAGCCAAGTTTTTCTCTGCAAGCTTCATAAAAATCATTATCGGAAGGATGAATGATTTTTAAAGATGAATTCTTTTTAGAAATATGAATAGAATTATTATATTCAATGGGTATATCTTTTTGACCATCCACACAAACCATTGCATGATCTAAAGGGCCTTCAATTAGTTGAATTTCCAGAGATTTTTTATTGGAAACTATTAAAGGCCTAGATGAAAGACTTTGAGACATCATGGGAATAATGTTCCATATATTTAATTCTGGATGAACTATTGATCCTCCTGCAGATAATGCATAGGCAGTTGAGCCAGTTGGAGTAGCGACAATTAATCCATCTGAACGCTGTTCATATACTGTCTTGCCATCAATCAATAATCTATATCTCATAAGCTGGGCATAAGATCCGGAATGAATTAATACTTCATTGAGACCAAAAACCTCTTGATCTGAAAATTGCGCCTCAACTAAACTTCTCTCTTCAAGAATATAATCACCCTTAAAAACATTGCTGATGACTGATTCAAAGTTTTCAATACTCACATCAGTAAGAAAGCCAACAGCGCCCATATTTATACCCAATATTGGAATCTCATTTTCAATAAATTTTCTTGCTGCTCCCAATAAAGTGCCATCCCCACCAAATACAATTATTAAATCAACTAAATGATTAAATTTTTCAAGATCAACAATCTCAACACCCTCAAAGTCAATCTGATCAGATGAATAGATGGCTTTGGTGTTTTTTAGCAAAACACTTAACAACCCACTTAAAACAGAGGATTCTTTAGATGAGAGGCTTTTTTTTAAAACAATGCCTATATTTTTAAACATGCGGGCAATTATACTCTCTGAAGTCAATTTAGAAGTAAATTTGTGAATAGATTTAATAAGATTATTAGGCTAGTAAAAGCTAGTAAGGGAACGGTTTTTTTAACTGGTGCTGGTATAAGCACCGAATCTGGACTGCCTGATTTTAGAAGTGATCATGGTTTTTGGACTAAAAATAAACCTATTCAATTTAATGAATTTTTGCTGAGCGAAGAAAAGCAAAGGCTGTCATGGAAAAGAAATATTGAACTTCACTCACTTCTTAAACAAATCAAACCAAACATAGGGCATGCTTTTGTTGAAAAAATCATTAGCATGCAAAAAAACAATTTTTTAATAACTCAAAATATTGATGGGTTACATCAAAAATCAGGAGTCCCTAAAAATAAAATTATAGAGATTCATGGCAGCGCTATTGAGGCTGCATGCTTGGAGTGTGAAGCAAAACAAAATATTTTAGATTTTCATTCTGCTATTAAATCCAAGAGCCCATTACCAAAATGTGCTATTTGTGATGGAGTTGTGAAAGTAGCTACCATCTCTTTTGGTCAACCTATGAATGAAATGGACATGATGCATGCCTCAAAGATTGTCGAGGACAGCGATTTAATGATAGTAATGGGCTCATCTTTGAAAGTATTGCCTGCAGGAAAACTTCCTAATCTGGCAATGCAGTCAGGGTCAAAACTTATAATTTTTAATAGAGATGAAACACGCTATGACTCAAGTGCAGATATAGTGATTAACGATGAGTTAAAGAATATATGTAGCAGGTTAATACAAGAACTTTAGCCATGCATCAAGGCAGCTCTACCAAGAATTTTTCCATTTTTAAGATCTTCTAAAGTCTGATTTGCCTCACAAGCTGGTCTTTTTTCTACAGGGATTGGATCGACTTTTCCTGATCTAACTAACTCCATCAACTCATGCATATCCCCTGGGCTACCAGTGTATGATCCTTGAACGCCTCTTTCCATGATTGGAATTAAGGGTAATGGCAGCTTTAACTCCCCCCCATATAGTCCAACAATGATGTATTTACCGCCTTTTCTTAAAAGGTTTATTCCGAAAGCAGTTGACTGCTCTGAGCCAACGAAATCGATAGCAACAGATGAGTTACCGCCAGTAATTTCAAAAACTTTCATCATTGCATCCTCATTCATGGGATTGATGGCTGCTGACGCGCCATTTTCAAGGGCTAATTTGAGTTTCTCTTCATCCACATCTACGACAATTGGATTGCAGTTAAATGCTGCCTTGGCAATCTGTAAACCCATCATACCAACACCTCCAACACCAATAATGATTAAATCATTATCAGAATTATACGGAGCACCTTTCTTAAGTGCGCTGTAGGCTGTAAGGCCTGAGCAGGCATAACTTCCAGCTAAATGTTCAGGCGTATCTCCTGCATCATGTAGGTATTTTGAGTCTGGAACTACAACATGATCTCCAAAACCACCTGGCTCCATAACGCCAATAACAGGGCCTGTATTACACAAATGTTCATCGCCATTAGCACAAACATCACAATCACTACAGCCAATCCAAGGATAAATAATTCTTTTATCTCCAACCTTAACATTAGTTGCCTCTGCACCTACTGCTACGACTTCTCCAAAGACCTCATGTCCCAATGTGAATGGATTGGGAACAGGCACAGGCAATTCATTGCCCCCACCTAAATCAAATGCGCCCGAATGTATGTGAACATCAGAATGACAAACACCGCAAGCTATAGTTCTAACAATAACCTGACTGCCAGTTGGCTCAGGTGTTGGAGACTCAACTTCTATAAGTGGCTTTCCTGGTTCTGGAACTTGGTATGATTTCATATTTTAAATTACCCAAAAAATAATTACTTGATTATAATAACTCCTCTTTAAATAAGAGCAAGCAATCATAAAATATGGAATATTTAGAACAGTTTAGACAAGAAGTTAGAGATTGGTTAGAGGAAAACTGCCCTCCTTCTATAAGAACTCCCTTGGTGCCTGAAGAAGAAGTTTGGGGCGGCAGAAATGCAGAGTACGTTAACCCTGAATCAAAATTATGGCTAGAGAGAATGGGTGAAAAAGGTTGGACTGCTCCTAATCTACCCAAGGAGTATGGTGGCGGAGGCTTAGATAGAGATCAAACTAAAGTTCTTCATCAGGAGCTCTTTAGAATTAAAGCAAGGCCTGCGTTAAATAGCTTTGGTATTTGGATGTTGGCACCCTGCATTATTGAATTTGGTTCAGAGGAGCAAAAAAGAGAGCATCTGCCAAAAATTATCAAAGGTGAAATTAGGTGGTGTCAAGGTTATTCTGAACCTGGCTCAGGGTCTGACTTGGCCAGTCTCTCAACCAAAGCAGAGGACATGGGTGATCATTATTTAGTCAATGGTCAAAAAGTGTGGACTTCTTATGCCGACAAAGCAGATTGGATTTTTGCCCTTGTTAGAACCGGCCCAAAAGAGCCAAAGCATAATGGAATTAGTTTTCTGCTTATTGATATGGCGACTGAAGGAGTTAGCACTAAACCAATAAGTCTTATAAGTGGGAAATCGCCATTTTGTGAAACATTTTTTGATAATGTTAAAGCTCCTAAAGAAAATCTTGTTGGTGTAGAAAATTCTGGATGGACAATAGCAAAAAAACTCTTACAACATGAAAGAAACTTTATTTCTAATTTTGGGCTTGCTGGAGGCGGGACTGGATCTGGAGCAGATGTTGTAAGCATAGCTAAGAAATATTTAGGTGAGACTAACGGCCAAATAGCTAACCAAGCTCAAAGAGAAAATATAACATTACACAAAATGAAAGAGCATGCATTTGGATTGACCCTGCAGCGCTCTGGAGACGAAGGTGCAAAGGCTTCAGCAGCATCTTCAATGTTCAAATACTATGGTACTGAGCATAATAAAGATCGCTATGAGCTGATGATTGCCGCCATGGGAAATAAAGGCTTAGGGTGGACGAATGAAGGTTTTTCAGATGATGAGCAAGCCATTACAAAAGCATGGCTGAGAACTAAAGCTAATTCAATTGAGGGAGGAACCTCTGAAGTTCAACTCAATGTTATTTCTAGAAGAGTTCTAGATCTTCCCAACTAAGGAACATATGAAATTAATACTTACAGAAGAGCAACAGTTTTTAAAAGATACCGCTCAAAGTTTTGCAAGAGATAAAACTCCTGTAACTCATTTTAGAGAAATGCGAGATAGTGAAAATGCCCAATGCTGGGATGAAACAGTATGGAAAGAAATGGTTGAGCTGGGATGGTCTGGAATTCTTGTTCCTGAAAAATTTGGTGGTTCAGAATTTGGGATGGCTGGTATCAGTGTAATCATGCAAGAATTAGGTAAAACTCTTACGCCCTCTCCCATATTATCTACATCAGTTCTTGGAGTCTCAGCGATCAATATGCTCGGCTCAGATGAGCAAAAAGAGAATTATCTGCCAAAAATAGTAGCTGGTGAACTAACGACTGCATTAGCAATTGACGAAGGCAATCATCATGATCCTTTTGCCATTGAAGCCACTGCAGTTCTTGATGGAGATAAGTGGGTATTGAATGGAAAAAAAGTATTTGTTGTCGATGGCGCAAGTGCAGATAGTATCTTATTAGTTGCCCGCACTTCTGGTAAATCAGGAGAATCAAATGGAATTTCTGTATTTGTTGCTAACAAAGATAGTGCTGGGTTAGATATAACAAAAATATCAACAGCTGATTCTAGAAATTATGCAAACATTGAAATGTCTGAACTTAAATTAGAACAAAATGCTTTACTGGGTGAGAAAGACTTAGCTGGAGAAACCCTTGAGAAAATTCTTGATTTGGGTCGCATTGCTATTTCAGCAGAGATGTTAGGAAACACCGAAGAAGCTTTTGAGGTTACTGTTAATTACCTTAAAGAAAGAAAGCAGTTTGGTGTGCAAATTGGATCCTTCCAGGCCCTTCAGCACAGGGCTGCGAAAATGTTCTGTGAAATTGAATTAACCAAATCAGCAGTGATCGCTGCCATGCATGCTGCAGATGAAAATTCAAATGAGCTAGAAAGACTTTCTAGTCTAGCTAAGTTTCAAGCTGGAGAAACGCTCCATCTAGTAAGCAATGAAGCAATCCAAATGCATGGTGGAATAGGTGTAACTGATGAATATGATATCGGTTTCTACCTCAAAAGAGCGCGAGTTGCTGAACAGATCTTTGGAACCTCAGAGTTTCATCAAGCAAGGTATGCAGATATAAGCGGGTTCTGATGTCCTCAATAAAAAACTTACTCGAGACAATGCGCATGCTTCGAGATAAGGACAATGGATGCCCATGGGATATCGAGCAGACTCTTGAATCACTCTCTCCTTGCGTTGTCGAAGAAGCGTATGAGGTCTCAGATGCCATCGCTAACAAAGATTATGAAAATTTAAAGGAAGAGCTTGGAGATGTCTTGCTTCAAGTGATATTTCAAGCAGAGATAGCCAATGAATTAAAGTTATTTAACTTTGATGAAATAGTCGATACCTTAAATAAAAAATTGATTAGAAGACATCCACATGTCTTTGAGGATGCTCCAAAACCTCTTTCAGCTCAAGAGCAAACTCAAGCATGGGATGCAATAAAAGCACAAGAAAAAAAACCAAAGGATACTCGGAATACTTTTGATGATATACCTGCATCATTGCCCCCAATCTTAAAAGCAAAAAAAATACAAAAAAAAGCTGCTAAAAAAGGTTTCGACTGGAAAGAAAGCATTGATGTTATCGAAAAAGTTGAGGAAGAGTTAAAAGAGCTCAAGCATGAGATCCAGCAAAATAATAAAGAAAATAGCCAAGAAGAATTAGGAGATTTACTATTTTCTATCGTTAATTTAAGTCGACACCTAGAAATCGATGCAAGTGAAGCTATTAATCAAGCTAATCACAAATTTGTAAAGCGCTTTAGATTGATGGAAGAAGAGATTGCTAAAGATAAGAAAGAACTAGACAATCTTTCGCCTGAGGAGCTAGAAGAGTTTTGGGTTAAAATAAAGTCGCATGGCTAAATTGAAAAGATTTTTTATAGGTATCCTGACCTTTTTTGCAATTTTAATTATTCTAAGTGTTGCGGTAACACTCTTAACAATCGTAAATATTCCTAGAATTATTCCAAATAAAAACTTAAAGGTTTCATTGGGCTCACTCTCAAATACGATGGGTAGCGCGACTGTCGCTAGCATCACAGCAGCTCTGAGAATATTGCATAAACTTGAATGGGATTTCCAAATACCCGAGGATGCAAATACTGATACTTGGTACATTGCTATGAGCAATCACCAGTCTTGGGCTGATATATTTATTTTATTGGCTGCAGGGCATAAAAAAATCCCCCTTTTAAAGTTCTTTATGAAAAAGGAATTGCAATGGATACCAATTATTTACTTAGTTCATAAAACAGTAGATATGCCTTTCTTGAATAGACATTCAAGAGCTCAAATTCAAGAAAATCCAGAATTAAAAAAAATTGACTTTGAAAATGCAAAAAAAGCTGCAAAAAGATTCTCTCGAAATCCCTCTACAGCATTCAGCTTTGCTGAAGGAACTAGATTTACTCTGCAAAAGCATGCTGCACAAGAATCACCCTACACTGATTTATTAAAACCAAAAGTAGGAGCTCTTGCTATTGCGTTATCGGGAATGCCCCAAGTAGATACTTTGGTTGATTTTACTGTGGTTTATTCATCTCAAAAAAGATCAACATGGGACTTCCTTTGCGGCGACTTGAGCAAAGCAAAGGTTGTGGCAAAAACATATTCGTTGCCCGAAAACCTTAAAAATAGATCCTTCGAAGAAGAAGATGATTACAGAAGGAACTTCCAAAAATTTGTTGATGCGATTTGGTTAGAAAAACAACAAACGATTAAAGATTTAAAGTTATAGCTTATTATCTGCCACTAACCAGCCGTTTTGATCAATATAAATCCATTTACCCGAAGTCATAACCACGCTTCCAAATGAAATTAAAACATCTTCAAAACCATGGTTTTTTTTGTTTGTTTTTTGGGCAATAGCCCCTTTAGCAAAGATACCTATAGGAAGATTCTTCAGCTCCTCAACATCCCTAACACAACCATTAACAACAATACCTGCCCAATTATTTTTTACTGCAGATTCTCCAATTTGATCTCCAATCATGGATGCATGAGTAACGCCAGAGGCATCAATGACCAAAACTTTATTTTTTCCTTCGCGCGAAAGAATGTCTTTCACAGCAGAATTATCATCTGAGCAAGAAACTGTATATATCTCTCCTGAGATTGAATGCCTGCTCCCAAAGGATTGCAATGAAAGTTTACCAATTTGGATTTGCTCAAAATATTGATCAGATAAGTCTGGAAGAGAGGTCATAACTTTTATTTTTCTATGGTGTTTAGTTTATCTATTATATCTGTTCTTCTTGCATCTTTTTCCAAATCTGCCCAAGAAATTGATTGAGAAGTTTTTAATTTAGTTGCTTTGTGAGATTGAGAAATTTTTTCTTTCTCCAGAAAATTTATAGCCTCCAAAGCTGCAGGTCTATCATTGCAAACTAAAACCATGTCGCAGCCACTCTCTAAAGCTTTGTTAACTCTATCTGAAATGTCACCAACATAATCTGCGCCCTTCATTGAAAGGTCGTCACTAAAGATTGTTCCGGTAAATCCTATTTTATTTCTTAAAATCTCTTGAAGCCAAAATTTTGAAAAGGTTGCTATCTCTTTATCAATATTTGAAAAGGCTATATGAGCTGTCATTATTGCGCCAAGTTGAAGCTTTAAAGCATCATAGGGAAGCAAGTCATGATCCTCTAGTTCTAAGAAGGATCTTGCGTCTTGAGAAAAAGTGAGGTGGCTGTCAGCGTAAATGCCACCATGTCCTGGAAAATGTTTACCTGTGGCCTGCATCCCTGCTTGATTCATGCCTTTAATAAAGGCGCTTGCTATACCGATAACCTCCTCTGGGTTATCGCCTATGGATCTATCGCCAATAATCGAACTTCTGGAATCGTCCAGATCCAAAACTGGTGCAAAACTTATATCTAAACCAGATGCAATAACCTCTGAAGCCATCAACCAACCCAAATCAGTAGCAAAGAGAAAATGCTTATCATGATTAGAATTTAAAAATGCAGCTAGCTTTTGCATGGACGGCAAAATGGTATAACCTTCTTTTAAGCGCTGGACCCTTCCTCCCTCCTGATCAACTGCAATAAGGAGCCTTGGATTTAGCTCTTTTATTTCTCCACATAACTCTTGAACTTGGTCTCTTGAGGAGATATTTCGAGCAAATAAAATCACGCCCCCTATATGAGGGTTAAGCAGTAATTTATTTTCTTCTTGAGTAAGTGAGGTTCCACCTAGATCTAGCATTAATCTCCCAAGATAAGATTTACTCATAATTTTTCTTTTAATGAAGTAATTAATGCTTTGGTTACCTCAGGATCACCTGAGAAGATTGAGGGAGCTATTCTTGAAGCAATTGAACCATATCGATCAAAAATTATATTTGAAACTTCATCTGGCGTTCCAGTCACTGCGATGCTCTCTAAGATTTCATCTGAAATGAGATTTGGAATATCTTGCCATAACCCTTTTTTGGTGAGGCTATTGAGCTCTGGTTGGATATCTTCCCAACCATGCTGCTCTAAAACTACTTTATAAGCTGGGGTAGATCCATAAAAACCAATTTGCGCCTTGCAAGCATCTCTTGCTTTTGCAATTTCTTCATCATTTGTACCAGTTGCAACCATTACACCCACTGAAATATCAAATTCTTTTGCTTGCGCCATTTCAAGACCTTTTTTTACTGATAGCAATGTAATGTTCTCTAAAAACTTAGTTGTATGAAACGGGTGCACAATAAATCCATCACCAGATTCAGCAGCCGCTTGAGTCATTAATGGGCCCACTCCTGCAACATATATTTTTGGAATACCGAATGGATTTTCTCCTGGATTAAAAAAGGGGGTCATCAATGTATGTTTATAAAATTCGCCTCTGAAATCTAAGTCTCTTCCTTCATGCCAGCATCCCCATATTGCCTTAATGGCATGAACCATTTCTTTCATGCGTTTTGCAGGTGAAGACCATGGCATGGAGTATCTCTTTTCAATATGAGGTTTTATTTGAGACCCTAAACCAAGAGTGAATCTTCCTTTGGACATCAACTGAAGATCGTATCCAAGATTAGCCAAGGTCATAGGGTTTCTAGAAAATGCTACAGCTATTGAGGTCGAAAGTTCTAATTTTTCTGTTGCTAAAGCAGCGGCTGCAAGAGGAAGAAATGGTTCATGCGGGCCCTCAAAAGTATAGGCTCCATCGTATCCAAGATCCTCAAGGTTTTTGCTAGCTTTTGAAGCTTCGGCGGGATCTCGAGTAATCATCGAGCAATCAATTTTAATTTTTTTCATATTAAGTTATGTTTATTTTAGCTTGAATGATTATGCTAGATGTATTCCATTTTGTGTATCCCAAGTAGTAATATAGCTATATATTTATTACCAATTAGGAAAAAATAATGAACTCAAAAATATGCGAACTTCTTGATATTGAATTCCCTCTAGTTGCTTTTACCCATTGTAGAGATGTGGTGGTAGCAGTATCAAAGGCGGGAGGATGCGGTGTATTAGGAGCAGTGGGAATGACTCCTGAGCAGTTAGAAGAAGAGCTTAAATGGATCGACGATCATATTGATGGGCTCCCATATGGGGTAGATGTATTAATACCCAATAAAATGGCTGATAAAGATAAGAAATTTGATGCTGAAAAATTAACCTCTATGATCCCGCAAGAATATGCAGATTTTAGAGCAGATATTCTTGAGAAACATGATATTGAGGCTGGCGAATTGCGAACCATCAAAACAGCAGCAACTTATATGGCTGAGAACACTAAAGCAGATGGTGCCAAAGCTTTGTTAGATGTTGCATTTAGTCATCCTATAAAAATCATAGCAAATGCTTTGGGTGTCCCACCTGATTGGATGGTGCAAATGGGAAAAGAGAATGATGTAAAAGTTGCTGCGCTCCTAGGAACCGCACAACATGCCATTAATCAAGTAAAAGCAGGTGTTGATATTTTGGTTGTTTCAGGCACAGAAGCTGGCGGTCATTGTGGAAGTGTTTCAACCATGGTGTTAATTCCAGAGGTTCATGAGGCCATCCAGCCATATGGTGATGTTCCAATCTTGGCTGCTGGTGGAATTGCAACTGGAAGGCAAATGGCAGCTGCGATGAGTATGGGAGCATCGGGTGCTTGGTGTGGCTCTGTATGGTTAACAACTGCTGAATCTGAAGTTCCGCCAGTAATTAAAGAGAAAATGGTGGCTGCAACTTCAAGTCAAACAACTAGATCAAGAAGTAGAACAGGAAAACATTCAAGACAACTTGTATCAGAATGGACAAAAGCTTGGGAAGCAGATGGAGCTCCTGAACCACTACCTTTACCCTTGCAACCTATGGTGGCTGAACCGGCTTTGGCAAAAGTTAATAAATTAGCAGAAGGCGGGCATGAAGGCGCAAAAGAACTTTCGACTTACTGGGTGGGTCAAGGCGTCGGATTAATGAATCAGACAATCTCAGCAAGCGATGTTGTTCAAGACTTTAAAGAAGACTTCATTGAAGCATATGAAAGACTGGCCAATTTTGTAGGCGATTGATTACTCAGGAGCATAATATCTTTGAGATACAGCTCTTTTAAATCCATCTCTTTCAAAAAGCATATCGGTCCAACGCTTGATATTGGGTTTAAATGCTTCCTCTATTTGAAGGGTTTTAGCTAAATAAATTGCATAGCTAACGCATATATCTGCAATAGTAAGTCTCTCTGAGCACAAATATTCTCTTGATTCCAAAGATTGCTCTAGCAGCTTTAATCTAGCTACAAACCATCTTCTGTATCCCTTTGCAGCCTCATCAGCAACACCTATCTCTTGGAAGGTGTATCTTAAAACAACTGTTTGAGGAAAGGTTAAAGTAGCATCAGAGTGAGCAAGCCAATTTAAATAATGATGATAATCAGCCTCATCACTATTAACTCTCAAGTCAGTAGGACCATATTTTTCAACTAGGTATTGGCACATGGCAACTGATTCTGTCATTTCTACTTCACCATCAATTAAATATGGAATAGTGCCAAGAATATTTACATCCATGTATTCCTTATGTAAAAACCTAGGCGGAAAGGGCATCATCTCAGATTCATAACCCACTCCCATCTCCTCTGCAGTCCACATAGGTCTAAGACCTCTTGAATCATTGCAACTATAAATTTTGATGCTCATTATTTTTTCCTTATAAAGAAAAGTACCATTTTTTTAAAATTAATTTCAAAATGGTAATTATTTGTATATTATATTACCACTCAATTTTATTAAATAGAAATGCTCAGGAAAAATATAGCTCCCGAAATAAAAACAAATATTGATATCAATTCTGATGAATTTATTCATAACAAAAATGTGATGTTAAAGAAAATAAATTTTCTTGATGAGCTTTTAGACAAAGCTGAATTAGGAGGCGGAGCTTATCATCACGAACGATTAGCAAAACGAGGCAAAATGCCTGTAAGGGAAAGAGTCTTTAATTTACTAGATCCTGATACCCCCTTCCTTGAAATTGCTCCATTTGCTGCTTATGGAACAGACTTTACTGTGGGTGGCGGATGTGTTGCTGGGATTGGAATTGTTGCTGGTACTGAGTGTGTAATCTTTGCTAATGATCCTTCAGTTCTTGCTGGTGCCATGACAGTTTATGTTGGAGAAAAATGGAACAGAGCGATGGAAATTGCTCGAGATAATCGACTGCCCTATATTAATTTTGTTGAATCTGCAGGTGGAGATCTTCGAATGGGTACAGGAAAAAAAGGAGATCAACCACCAATCGCACCAACTATAGGTCATACCCATTTCGCTGCGACAGGAAGATATTTTTACGATCTAACAGAGCTTTCTAAGATGCGCATACCAGTCATATCAATTGTTTTCGGGTCATCAACTGCAGGTGGCGCTTATCAACCGGGTATGTCAGATTATAATATCTTTATTAAGGATCAAGCTAAGGTTTTTCTTGCAGGGCCTCCTCTTGTCAAAATGGCAACTGGAGAAGTGTCAGATGATGAGACCTTGGGTGGCGCAAAAATGCATTCCGAAATTTCAGGCCTGTCAGATTACTTGGCTGAGGATGAAATGGATGCCTTAAGGTTATGCAGGAATGTAGTCTCACATTTGCACTGGGTTAAGGAGGGTCCTTCTCCCCTTCCTGAGGCTGATAGCCCTACTTTATCTCAAGATGAATTATTAGGTCTTATAGATGAAGAGCTTAAGAGCCCGCTTGATATTAGAGAAGTAATTGGTCGCATTGTTGATGGTTCAAGGTTTGAGGAGTTCAAGCCGCTTTATGGAAAGACAATGATTTGCGGATGGTCAATGCTTCATGGATATCCTGTAGGTATATTAGGAAATAATGGCCCCATCTACCCCGAAAGTGCTGAAAAAGCCGCAACCTTTATCCAACTATGCAATAAACAAAACATACCATTAATTTTTCTTCAAAATGTCACAGGGTTTTTGGTAGGAAAGGATTTCGAGAGACAGGCTATTATTAAAAAAGGCTCTCAGCTTATTAATGCAGTGTCTAACTCTAACGTACCTCATATCACAATTATTATTGGGGCTTCATTTGGTGCAGGTACATACGCTATGTCAGGGAGAGCGTATAACAATAGATTTACCTTCCTCTGGCCCACAGCAAAAATTGCTGTTATGGGTTCGAAGCAGATTGCTGGAGTAATGTCGATTGTTCGAAGAGGTCAGGCTGCAAGAAAAGGTGAAAAATTTGATGAAAAGCTTGATGCTCAAATCGTAGAGACAGTTGAGCAAATGTCAGATCAAATGTCAGAGGGTCTTGTTGCAAGCAGCATGGTTACAGATGATGGCATTATTGATCCTAGAGATACTAGAAGCGTTATCGGATTTTGCCTATCTATAGTTTCTAACTCTTCAATAGATGGTGCTAAAGAGTATGGGGTATTTAGATTATGAGGTTTAATTCAATTCTTGTTGCTAATCGCGGAGAAATTGCATGTCGAATCATGCAAACTGCTCAATTTATGGGTATTAAATGTGTAGCTGTTTTTGTTGATGCTGATAAGGATGCTCCATTTGTAAAGATGGCTGATGAAGCCATCAAGTTATCTTCTGGCTACATGGATGGTTCTGCCATCATTGATGCGGCTATACAATCTGGAGCAGAAGCAATCCATCCAGGATATGGATTTTTATCAGAAAATGCAGCCTTTGCTAGAAAAGTTAAAAGCAATAAATTAATTTGGATTGGCCCACCCCCTCATGCAATCAAAGTCATGGGTGATAAATTAAAAGCTAAAGAACTAGCAGAAAAATCTGGGGTTCCCACCCTGCCAATGACCTCAAATACTAAAGATGTAAAAAGTATTGGCTACCCGATCTTGATCAAAGCTGCCGCTGGAGGTGGTGGCAAGGGAATGCGAATTGTTAAAAAAGAAAGTGAATTAAAAGATTCAATCGTAAGTGCCAAAAGAGAAGCTCTTTCAGGTTTTGGTGATGACAGAATTTTTATAGAAAGATATGTAGAAAAATCACGTCATATTGAAATACAAATCTTAGGTGATGAACACGGCAATGTTGTTCATTTAGGTGAACGTGAATGCTCCATACAAAGAAGACATCAAAAAATTATTGAGGAGTCGCCTTCTCCAAGAATTGATCCATTTTTAAGGGAAGAGATGGGTCAAGCAGCTGTTAAATTGGCTAAAAAAATTAAATACTGCTCTGCAGGAACTGTTGAATTTTTGTTTGATGATAAAACAGATGAATTCTGGTTTTTAGAGGTTAATACTAGACTGCAAGTTGAGCACCCAGTTACAGAAGAAGTTACAGGAATAGATTTGGTTGCTGAGCAAATCAAGATAGCGAGAGGAGATGAGCTTGAATTTGCTCAAGATGATATTGATTGGCATGGACATGCAATTGAAGCAAGATTGTATGCTGAAGATCCTGGAAATAACTTTTTACCTGAAATAGGAACCTTGCACGCATATGATACTAGCTTAGCTTCAGAGGTAAGATGGGATTCAGGCGTGGAAGAAGGTAGTGTCATTGGAACAGATTTTGATCCCATGCTATCTAAAGTTATTTCTTGGGCGCCTAATAGAATTGATGCTGCAAATAAACTGGCACGCGGACTTGAAAAGGCTCACATGGGAGGTGTGGTAACAAATCGTCAATTTTTAATTTCTTGCTTAAGAAATGAAAGTTTTTTAAACGGAAATACAACAACAGACTTTATTGAACGTGAAGCTTTAGAAACTAAAAAGAATCTTTCTGCAAATGAACTTCATCAAACATCAACAGCAGTTGCTTTATGGCTAGCGAAACAAAATAGAGTCTCTGACCCTGTTACAGGTTTTATGCCTGCAAACTGGACCAATGGAAGAATGCCGCTTCAAAGGGTTAAGTTACTTTTTGTACAAGATGAGATCGAAGTAAAGTATAAATTAAATAAAGATAATTTATATGAGGTTATGGGCTCCATTTGTGAAATTTACCATTGCGATAGTGCTGGCATTGATATAGAGATAGACTCTCATAGATTTTATGCTCATCTAACTGAGGCAGGCAGTGAGATCTTAATAAACATGCCGTTTGGAGACGTTAATGCATCTGTTCTACCCAGGTTTATAGAACCAGGTAATGACGTCCCTGAGGGAGGTTTGATCGCTCCAATGCCTGGAAAAGTTATTGATGTGAAGGTTAAAAAAGGCAGTAAAGTAAAAGCTGGTGATACTTTGGTAATTATTGAGGCAATGAAAATGGAACATGCAATCAAAGCAACTGAGACAGGCAAGATAGCTAAAGTAATGATTAAACTTAATGATCAAGTTGATAACGGAGCTACCCTCCTCGTTCTTGAAAAATAGCATGAAATCTCAAGCCATCCTTTCAAACAAGTCACCTCAAATTGGAAAGCGTCATCTTGAGGTGATGGATGAGCTAGAAAGTATGCTTGATCAAGGAAAGTCATTTTCAACAATGTCTGATCTAGCAAAAAAATTGAAAATTTCATTAAGAACTCTATACGAAATTGCACCAAGTAAAGAGGAGCTCATAGTGACAACGGTTGATAGAGTATTAAAAAAACACGGTAAGATTGCTATGGATGCAATGAACGCTCATTCATCTCCAATTAAAAAATTAGAAAGTTTTTTAACTGTTGCCAATCAAGCAGTTGGGCCAAGATTTGAAAGATTTACACTATCTCTTAGTAGTTTAAATTCGTCTAAGCCAATGGTGGACTATCATGAGCAATACATAACTGACCTAATAAAAAATCTTTTAGATGAAGCAAGAATTAAAAATGAGATCAAAGAAATAGATACTCAGGCAACTGCATTACTATTGGGAGGCCTTGGTAGATATTTTCAATCCAAGAAACTCTTAAAAGATTTGCATCAAACTCCTGAAAAAACTAGTAACTTTTTAACAAAAATCATTATTGATGGCATCAAAATGGAGAAATCTTGAGCGAAGAAATTATAAGAATTGCAAATTGTAGCGGTTATTACGGAGATAAATTATCTGCTGCTAAAGAAATGGTGGATGGAGGACCTATAGATGTACTAACTGGAGACTATTTAGCAGAACTCACCATGACAATTCTTTTTAATCAAAAGATGCAGCGCGGAGAGGATAAGGGATACGTGGGTACCTTTCTAAAGCAAGTGAAAGCAGTAGCTAAGTCATGCAAAGAGCAAAATATTAAAATTGTTACAAATGCGGGTGGCTTGAACCCCTCTTCTATGGCTAATGAAATAGAGAAAATCTTAGATGAGCTAAATATTTCCCTCAAAGTAGCTTACATAACTGGCGATGATTTAATGCCAAGAATGGACTCCTTAAAAAATGAAGGGGAATCATTTCTTAACATTGATAAAAATATTCCGATTGATAAATCAGGATGTCAAACACTCACAGCAAACGCTTATCTTGGAGCCTGGGGAATTAAAGAGGCATTAGATGAAGGAGCTGATATTGTAGTATGCCCAAGGGTTACGGATGCTGCAGTAGTCATTGGTCCAGCAGCATGGAAATTTAATTGGAAGAGAGATAATTATGATGCATTGGCTGGTGCATTAGCAGCCGGTCATATCATTGAATGTGGTTGCCAGGCAACCGGTGGGAACTATTCTTTTTTTAAAGAGGTGCCCAGCTTTGACAATGTGGGCTATCCAATAGCTGAAATCAAAAACGATGGAAGTTTTTACATTACCAAACATCCAGGCACTGGAGGTTTAGTATCTACCGGAACTGTAACTGCGCAGCTTTTATATGAAATTAGCGCTCCTGCATACTTAAATCCAGATGTTATAGCTCATTTTGATACCTTGAATATTGAGGAAGTCTCCAAAGACAGAGTTTATGTATCAGGTTGTAGGGGAAGCTCACCAACTAATACTCACAAAGTCTGTATTAATCTTGCTGGTGGATATAGAAATGGCATGGAGTTTATTCTTACAGGCATAGATATTGAAGAAAAAGCTCAAATTATTACTGATGCGCTGTTTAACTCTGTTGGAGGCAAAGAGCAATTTGATGAGGTTTCAATTTTATTAGATAGGACTGACAAAAAAGATCCAAATTCCAACGAGGAAGCAATGGCCTCTCTGAGAATCTCAGTCAAATCAAAAGATCCTGATTTAGTCGGCAGAATGTTTACAGCAAAAATGATAGAGCTGGCTTTAGCCAATTATCCAGGATTTTTTACAGGAGGTGGAGTAAGATCTGGAGGACCAGTCTTAGTCTATTGGCCTGCTTTAATAGATAGCAAACACATTAAAGAGACTGTTCACATTGATGGCAAAGAAATTAACGTAAAGCCAACCAATCAACTCGATTTAGAAGAAACCTATTATCAAAAACAACCAATTGAAATCCCCCCTACTCCATCAGGCGAAACTCTCAATAAACCATTAGGAGAGCTTTTTGGTGCTAGATCTGGTGATAAAGGTGGCTGTGCGAATATCGGTGTATGGGCAAAAAGTGAAAATGCATTCTCTTTTTTAAATAATTATCTTACGGTCAAGAAAATCAAAGAATTAATGCCAGACATAAGTGAATTTGAAATAGATAGATATGAGCTTCCAAACATACTTTCGCTAAATTTTTACATCCATGACATTTTAGAAGATGGAGTTTCTTCTAATACTAGGAAAGATGGCCAAGCTAAATCTCTAGGGGAATACTTAAGGGCTAAGTATGCAGATATCCCTAAATCTTTATTTGAGGAAAACATATGAGCATAGATAAACTATCTTTAGAGGGTTTGGATTTTCAAGCAACGAAAGTAAATATTAAAAATAATATTTTAACTATTACATTAAATCGACCTGAGAAAAAAAACGCCTTAAATAATGTAATGATGAATGAGCTAAATTATGCTTTAGCTTATGCAAAACAAGAAAGAGAAATTAGGGTTGTTGTAATCGATGCAGAGGGGAATATTTTTTGTGCCGGAGCTGATTTACGAAGAGCAAAAGAAGAGTCCAATGTCCCAAAAATAGAGGGAGCGGATGACATCAGCTTCTCCCTGAGAAGACTGCACAAACCCGTAATATGCAAAATTCAAGGATCAGTCCTGGCAGGAGCATTATTACTAGTAACAAATGCAACTCATGCTATAGCTGTTGACTCAGCTAAATTTTCAGCGCCTGAGATACACAGAGGCTTGTGGCCTTTTATGGTCATGGCTGGATTATTCAGAGTAATGCCTAAAAGAGCTGGGCTTGATTTTATTATGCGTGGTCAGCCCATTGATGCCAATAAAGCTGAGACATGGGGGTTAATCAATGAGTCTGTTGCAGCCAATGGACTGGATAAAAGAGTTAGTGAGCTAGCTGAAGAATTAGCCAGCCTAGCCCCAGGAACCATGCAATTTGGTCTAGAAGCATATGAAAAACAAGATGCGTTAGACTTTGATGAGGCTCTTCCATATTTACAAAAACAAATTGCTCAATGTTTTGAAGGTGAAGATGCTAAAGAAGGTATTGCTGCGTTTTTGGAAAAAAGAAAACCAAATTGGAAATAAATAAGGAAGATTCATGGATTTAGAATACGGGCCAGAATATCAAGACTTCACAAAAGAGGTTCAAATCTTTTGTAAAAAATATGAAGGGCTATCTTTCATAGATGGTTCAAATAATCCTCTGGGAAGTTCAGGTGGATCTGGTGGCCCCAAAATGTCTAGGTCTGAATGGCAAAAAATCTTAATTGAAAATGGCTATTTTGCGCGCTCAGTTCCTAAAGAATACGGAGGATATGGTGGCGAAGCAGATATTCTAAGAAGCAGGATTATTGCAGCAGAATTTTCAAAATCTAAAACCCCAGGAGCAATGGGTGGTCAAGGGATTGATATGTTAGTTCCCACTCTATTAGAAATGGGTACCGAGGAACAAAAACAAGCCTATATCAAGCCCACACTAAATGGAGAAATGATTTGGTGCCAAGGTTACTCAGAACCAAACGCTGGGAGTGATCTAGCAAGTCTACAAACCAAAGGAGAGTTAGTTGGTGATGAATGGGTGATTAATGGTCAAAAAATATGGACCAGCACCGCTCAATACTCTCAAATGTGTTTTTGTCTAGTCAGAACAGAACCAGATGCTCCAAAACATGCTGGAATAAGCTATCTATTGATCCCAATGGATACCCCAGGCATTGAAATCAGGCCCCTGGTAGATATGACTTTAAATGCTGGATTTAATGAGGTCTTTTTTACAGATGTAAAAATTCCTGCTGGCAATATTGTAGGCAAAAGAGGTGAAGGCTGGGCCGTTGCAAATGCAACTTTAGGACATGAAAGAGGCTCCTTGGCTCCACCAGATGCAACCATGAATAGAGTGAATATGTTGATGCATCTAATGAAAAAAGAAACACTTGATGGCAAACCGCTAATTGAGCATCCAATTTATCGAGATCGGTTGATGCAAATTCAAGGCAAAGTTTTAGCCCAACAATCTCATGCCTTAAGACTGTTATCAGCCAAGCTAAATCCTGGAACTGATATCAAGATAGGCAAAATGATTCAAAAGCTTACCGGAACAGAGCTTAGGCATGAATTAGAGGGTCTTGCCATTGATGTGATGGGTGAGATTGGAACCTTGTATGAAGATAGCCCTCATCTTAGAAATGATGGTACATGGCAATTTATATACATGTATTTTCTAGGCCTCATTATCGGTGGAGGTACCAGTCAAATTCAAAAGAATATTATTGCTGAACGAGGTCTAGGCATGCCCAAAGAACCAAAAGTAGAGGGAGCATAAAATGTATTTTGGATTATCAGAAGAACAATCCTTTTTTCAGGACAATGTAAAAAAATATCTAGAAGAGCATGCCACGATAGATAACATTAAGCACATTGCTAGCGGTGACGAGCAAAATCTTTCTGTAGAGATTCATCAAGGCCTTCTCAATCTAGGAATAAATGGGCTCTTAATTCCAGAAGAATTTGGTGGTCTGAGTCTGGATTTACTCTTTGCAGCAGTTGTTTCAGAAGCTTTGGGAGGTGGAGTGGGCCCTACTCCATTTATTGCACCCTATGTTATGGCACCAACAGCTATTAAGCATGCAGGCAGTAAAACTCAGCAAGAAAATTATCTTTCTAAAATTGCCTCTAATGAAAATCGTTTTGGAGTTGGGTTTAGTGAATTCATTGGCAAAAGAAATGATGCTGGAATAACTTTTTCAGACAATACATTAAACGGAAGAGCTATGTTTGTGCTCGATGCAAATGACGCAACACATTTATTGCTTGCAGATGAAAAAGGTCAGATATTTGTTGTAGATGCAAAATCTGCAGACTTAGAGATAGTCAAACTAACCACAGTTGATAAAACCAGACAATATACAGAGGTGATTTGCAAGAACTTAGAAGCAGAACTGCTAGAACATTCATCTGATTCAATAAATCCAATCAATCAAGCAATTGACGCTGGCAGGATTATGCTTGCTGCAGATTCTCTTGGCGCTTCACAAACCATGATAGATAAGGCAGTTGATTATGCTAAGGAGCGGAAACAATTTGGCAGGGCAATTGGATCATTTCAGGCTGTAAAGCATATGTGTGCAGAGATGACTGCTGACTTGGAGCCCTGCTATGCATTAGTTTGGCACGCTGCGCATTGCCATGACCATTCTCCTACTGAGGCTAGATTAATGGCTTGTCATGCAAAAGCACACGTCTCCGAAATGAGCAAAGGTATAGCGAAGAAAGCCACAGAGGTTCATGGCGGCATGGGTTTTACAGATTTGCTTGGCCTGCATTACTGGTTCAAACGAATTGGATTAAATCGTCAAATTCTTGGTAGCCCAGAACTTGTTCGAGAAGAAGCATATAAAACGCAGGTTTAAATTAAATTTTTTGAAATTGCTTCTTCTAAAAGATGTAAGCGATCATTACCAAAAAACATTTTTTCTTTATAAAAAAAAGTCGGTGAACCAAAACCCCCTCGCTCAATTAATTCATCAGTATTTTTGATCAATAGATCTTTTGCCTCCTGCGAAGCTATAAATTTTTTAAATTCTTCAGTATCTAAGTTTGAATTCTTAGCAATATCAACCAATAAGTCTTCCTGGCTGATATCCTTGCCTTCACTCCAATAAGCTTGAAATACGTTATCCGCAAACTCAGCTAATTGATTTTCTTTGTTAGCAAATAAACAACCTCGCATTGCCTTGACGGAATTAACTGGAAATACTTCCGGAAAACTAATGCTAATTCCTCTAACCTTTGACCATAAATGTAAGTCATCATTTGAGTAGCTGAGCTTTAAAGGATTAGGCTTTTTTCTAAACTCATACACGTCTTGATTAACGGTATTAAAAACTCCTCCAACCAGCACTGGCTTCCAGTCTATATCTAGCTCATGTCTTTGTGATAATGATACAATTTCGGCAAAGGCTAAATATGTCCAGGGACTTGAACAGTCAAAGTAAAATTCTATATAGTTAGCTCTCATTATTAATAAATATTGTAAATTAATTATCTTGTTTAAACAGAAAAAAGCTTTTAGCTTCCTAGCAATATTGTTGCTTAGCATTGACGTTGCGGCAAAAATAAATATACCGTTATCAGAGGAAAAACAAGTTCTGTGCCAGGAAATTTATAAAAAGATGGTCAACGAACATTTTTTTAACGATAAGGACTTCACCTCCATTAATTCTGAAATATTTGATGCATTGGTGGATCAGCTAGATTCACAGAAAATATA
>Ga0208407_1000319_pt1 | contig 22907 bp, 1 predicted proteins | sample ETNtaG_9_FD_185775 | JGI IMG/M metagenome (GOLD analysis project Ga0208407, IMG submission 185775) | Marine microbial and viral communities from oxygen minimum zone, Eastern Pacific Ocean - ETNP201406SV69 (SPAdes) (version 2) | ecosystem: Environmental > Aquatic > Marine > Oceanic ...
GTTTGGTAGGTCTTGACCAGTGTTTTGCCATTGCATAGCTGAGAATCCTGATTCTTCAGCGATGTATGAGTCAGAAGTATGCTGACAGTTGTTTTGTAGAACAACGCTGGACAATGGGGTATCTGTAGTCGCCGAGTTAGTTGACATCAAGTTGTTACACCAGTTTCTATCTTCGAATGCTGGGGCTCTGTTAGAGGTAGACTTACCTGGCTCAGACCAAGCATTCGGGTTAGTACCGACTGTCGAAAGATGAGAACTTGGGTCATCAAGTTGGATTACCTTAGTTGTCGGAGTACATGGGCCTGAGTTAGGAACACATGTTACAACATCCATTTCAACCCACATTTCAGTGGTTTCACCTGTAATGTAAACTTGCCAGTCATCAATGAATAGTGAGTCACCATATGCAGGTGGTGTGTAGTAAACTGGTCGTTCTAATTCTGTGTGGCCGTCACTATGTACAGTTACCTTCAACAAGTGATCATATTTGTAACTACCATCCTGATTTGGAGGTGCATCACCAGTTGTAGTTGAAGAGTAGATAGTAAAGTCAACTGGGACATAAGTACCTGGCATGATGTTAGTAACATCATTGAAACTAAATCCACTGTCTGCTCTAAACTCATAGTCAGGAACACTTTCCTTAACATTGTCTACTGTAACATACAGATCAACTGAAACACTTAGAGGTATGTATGAACTTGGGTTGACTAGTGTGTAGTTAGTGTAACGAGGGTGTGTTGAAACATGGTTTGCATCATTCTCAAGTAATACAGAATCATCATAGTCATCGTAAAGTGTGAGATGCATTGGACAGTTACCTGCAGTTGTTGGCTTCTCTTGGTGTATACCATTATTGTTCAACATATCTTGCTCCCATAGAGGTGCGTTGGTAGTAGCATCAGGAATTAGAGTAAACTCTAGCAAGTCACCGTTGATTTGATGTGTATAGTAGTTTGATGAATCACAATTTTCTGAGTCCGTTAAAGTCCATGATAGTTCTGAATCAAGGTGGTCTATATCCGACTTGATTGAAGACAAATCGAAGGTCAGTGTGTCAGACACATCAGTATCTTCAACCAATGTAACCTTGTAGTCTAGTCCGTCTGCAATCCAAGAAACTGTAGTGTCTATAGAATCAACTGAAACACCATTGTTGCCGTAAGTTGTATCATCAGCAATCACTGGCTCATCGTTTACTGGAGCAACCGAGAACGGTACAACAACAGATTGTGCTGTGTTTTCTCCCAACCAAATGAATCCTGCAGATTCACAGTCTGCACGTGTATCAGATTCAGGCTTGGTAGTTACTTCAGAATTTGTAGCAGTATCGAAACAGAACTCAACACCATCATCTTCTAGTTCGAGAGTAATATCACAGATACCACCTTCTTCCCAGTTTGTATTTTCAACAATGTTTAGTACTTGCTTTCCATTAGCATCCAATCCAACCTTAACTTCGCTAAATTGGTCACAAATAACACCTGCACTGTTTAAAGCCGAAGCAGCCCAAGTATAGGTCTGTGCAGTTTGAGGGAAGTTGTTTTCGTTGTCCATATCACGAACGAAACCATTTCCAGAGTCGTTGTATGAATCACCAAGTATCGCTGTGGATGAGCCGAATCCTTCGTAACGAGTATTATCGGCATACAATCTAATGTTTCCATTGTCACAGTTTGGATCAACTCCAGTCATTGCGTCACAAATCCATGGAGCATCGTTGACGTTGGTCACAGTGTAAGTGATGGTTTTCGAATCAGTTTGTCCATGTGAATCAACAACAGTGAACTCCAATTCAAAAGTACCGAATTGGTCATTAATTGGTGTTATAGATAGAGTTCCATCAACATTTGTAACATCGTTCCAATCAGTTAGGATATTATCCCAAGCTTCTAGATTATCACCAGTGACATCCCACTTCATGTTAGCCTCAACATCTTGTTCATCATCTACTAAGTTCGCTAATACGAAATCATGAATAGAACTTGATTCATAACCAGTTTGTATCTCTATTACAGAAACATCATCAAGAGCGCTTGTAATCTGTGGGCATGCCCTTAGAATATCGAAAGCTACTGATTGCGATTGATCCATCAATATTGGAGACAAACTCTCAGTTGCTAATGTAGCCCAATCATAATCACAGGTTTGTCCTGAATTTGCTTGGGTCTTAACCATGATGTCGTAGGTATGTCCTGCTGTAGGGATTGAAGACTTGAAGAAAGAACGGTATAGCATAACTTGATTAGTCATAGTTCCATCAGCCATATCTAACAATCCTAAGTTCATTGAGTAACTGTCAGTAAGTGTCTCAATTCCAGTACCAGCAATTGTTTGAGATGGGTGAACTACTGAAACATCAGTTCCAACTTGAACAGTTGCAACGATATCTAGTGAGTCTACACCACTACCAAGAGATGATAGAGGCATTGAAATTTCAACAAAGGAAGTGGTTTTATGAACTTGTACAGCACCTATAGCAGAAGTCCATGCACCAAGGCTGAATGAGTGAATACTGTTTCCAGTTGAATCAATCACAAGAGCTTGTTCTGCACCAAATGGTAGAGTGTGCTCGCCGTTGAAATCCGTGTCTGAACCCGCTAGGTCGTTGGTGTTGAAGTAAACATACAAATCATCAGCAGAGGTTACTCCGTTGAAAGCCATGTACAATGTAGTAGTGGATGCAGTAACAAAGAAGTCTGTACTAATTTCACCAGGCATTGCATAGCCAGATGGATTTAGTGCATTTCCTCCAACCCAATCAGCGTTTGAACCATCGATAGTCATTGTATTATCTAATGAGTCAGCGTTGAAAGTTGGTGAAACATATGCTCCATAGTTGCCTGCTGCATCAGTAATCCTCAATCCAACTTCATTCTGAGGGCTAGCGCCCAAGTGGTCAGTTGTGATACTTAGCCAGTTAGATTCGTCAACAATAGATGTTGCGTCCACACTCATCATGTTCGCATCAAGACTGTAATCAATCGAGTTGATGTAAGTCTCATCAGTTGCTGAGATTTGTGTTCCCGTACCTGTATAGGTCAAAGAAGTCAAATCACCAGTTGATCTAATTGCTGATAATGCAGTTCCAGTTGTTGAAACAGTACCTGAAGTCCATGTGAATTCACTGTCGACTAAAGATGCTCCATCATTTCCAGAAACATCGACATTATCTAATAATGCTGAATTACTGTCTGTAATTACCAATGCTTGGCCTGAAACACCACCATCGAATGTTGAGTCTTTGAGAATGACATCAATATTCGTAGTTGAAAGTCCAACTCCATTAGCACCTGCAGTAAGAGTTGAAGCACTCATTACTGTTAAATCTCCAGATGTCTTGACTGCACCAGTTTCGAAACCAGAAATTGTGGTTCCTGTAAGTATTACTGACGCACCATATGCGTTATCATCGTTAAATCCGATAGAACCTGCTTGGTCAGTACCAGTTAGAGTTGAACCATGGTCGATCCAAGTACAACTGTCTGCTACTAATGCATCTTGTCCAATGTTAATAACATTGGAATTTGTCGAAATATGATATTGAGTCATATCACAGGCTTCTATTCTAATACCGTATGCATTTGGTTCAAAACCAGTGTTTGTAATAACGTTGTTGTGGATATCTGGACCAACCCAAGTTAATCCTGAAGCTTGTAAGATTTCACCATATTCCATACCAGATTCATAACACCACGACTGACAATTATCCCATACCATACGCAGTTCTCTGTTTGGTTGCAATGTGATTTCTACCCAATCGCTGAAATCGCCATTGTTATTGTTATAACCAAATGAAGGTCCAATTCCATCATTGATTCCACCAACATAAGTTCCTGTTGGTCCGGAGTTACCATTCCATGTACCAGCTGGTGCTTCTTCGATAATGTATGAGTTGCCATTTGCTCCATCACCAAATGTATCAGTCATTCTAAATGCCCAAGTAGTAGGTGCAGAACCTAGGTTCTCAATAACGACACCATCATCGTTAGAACCTGTTCCAGTTGCATATTGTGAGTGCAGTGTGTTATGAGTCCATGATAGAATAGTTGCAGGGCCTCCTGCTGTACCTGTTGCCCATGTTCCAGAAGCAGCCTTAAACACTCTAAAGGAACCACCGTTAGGTCCGTCACCGTAGGAATCAAGCATCTTGAACTTGTAAACACCTGGTGCGGTAAATAATAGGCCGTCTGCTAAGGAGTTCTTGGTTGAACCACTAGGATTCCATGTTTGATATGATTGTCCAGCACCCTTGTATTGAATTGTAGATTCATAACAGTAAGAACCGCATGTGAAATCCATCATCAATTCATCTCCAGATTGTAGTGTGTATGAAAGTTCATCAGAGTATGAACCATAAAGGAAATTTCTGAAACTGAACGGAGTAGTTGTTGACTGAGGCATACCAGTGTTAATTCCTGCCACTAAGTATGTAACTTGTTCAGTTGGCTTTGTCAATCCTTCAACTCTAATTCCACCAAGAGAATCTGTGATTGTATTTCCTGTTACATCTGCATCTCCACCATCAACATATACAGCTGCGACTTCAATGTTAGAAATTGTGTTAGAATCAATTGTCACCAATTGTGTATCCTTTGTAGTTACCGCATAGTCTCCATTTCTCATTGTGTTTCCAGAAATGATAGGAGCAACTGATGTTTCATCATAGAATGCTATGTGTGCTTCACAAGCATTACAGTTCATGTCGTTGTTGGTAATTGTTAGTTGATCTGCATTAGCATCGTGGTAGACCCATATATTGAATCCTGAGCCACCTGAAAATTCGTTGTCACTAATTGTAAATAGTTGTGAGCCGTTTACAGGGTGAGGTGTTTGTGTGTATCTGTCATCAGTAGCGCCTGTGTTAGGGTTAGAAGAGTCAACTAGCCAATCAGATTGCTTGAACATAATTGCTGCAGTACAGTCATTGAATACGTTATCATGTATCAAACCACCATTTCCACCTGCTAGTCTAATACATGTATCAACATCGTAAATCACGTTAGCATATAGAGAATTGAATCCTCTGAAATGTGAGAAACTACTTCCAGTCACTTCGAATTGTCCAACGTTGTAAGCGGACATACCCGACCAAGAACTGGATGATGCATAGTCACCAGCAAATGCGGACATTGTTGCAATTCCATTGAAATCGACATTGTTGACATCAAAGGATAGAGGTGCGTCGCTAAATCCACCAAGTCCACCAAGAGCGTATCCAATTGGAGCGCCTGAAGGTGATGCTGGATAAATTCCAAGAACACTTCCACCATCCATGCTAAATGTTGTACCATATGGCTGTTCAACAGTCCATTGTCCAATGTTGTAAAGACCCATGTAACCAGTCATTAAGATAGTAGAACCATCAAGATTGTAGGTTGTTCCGTCTTTCATTTCGTAACTTCCTGTATCAGACATAATTACCATGTTAGACAAATCAACTGTTCCAGAGATGTCCTGAATAGCTTCTTCAGAACCATATTCGACCATTCCAGATGTATATGTTCTTGTGTCAGTGTCGGCCATTGTACCTGCACAGTTTGCAACTACAGTATGCATATTGCTATTTGAACAAATTCTTACATCGACTACATCTGTTAAACTATATGTTTGATAGTTCACTCCTGTTCCAGAATTATATGGATCATCATGTAATGTAGGTGATGCTATCTTGTAACGGAAATCCCCGCTATTTGTGTTAACATCTGTATAAGAGTATGCTCCAATTTGAGCAACAGTTGTAACGGTATATGTATTGAACAATGATGTCAAGTCATCAATTCCTGTAGAGTCCATAGTGAATATGGAGAACGCTAATCCAGATGTTAATCCATTAGAATCTGTAGCGCCAGCAGAGAATACTGAAGCCTCTCTACTACTCAAAATTACATTTGCATTAGCGACTGGATTTGATCCTGAAGTTGGACCATCATCAAGTACTGCAAAGTAAGACCTTGAACGTTCCATAGTTCCAGAACCAGTAATACTAACCTTTGAACTGTCATCCAATGGCTTTACACTGAATGAACCGTCAATAAATTCTGCATTTCTTGCATCATCAAGCACTACATCGAGGTTTGTGCTAGATACGAACACACAATCTTTGATTGTTAGTTTTCCTGTACCTGCTGCATCCACACCGGTATCCATGTTGGTTATGGTCAAGCCATCAAGGTTGTAATCAGCATCACTTTGACCGCCAATTCTTAGCCCTGTGTTTCCATCTGAAACAGTGGTTGAGTCAACAGTAGTTCCTACGTCGTTGTTAAAGTATAGTGAAGTGTGTAATCCAGTGAAATCAGAGTTTGTAATCGATATGTCACCAGTACTTGTAGAGCCAGAGTAAAATCCATAGTTCTGCAATCCTGAAGCAGTATTGTCTACAACTTCTAGATCATCGAATGTTACTGAGTTTTCTCCGGTAGTATATACACCAAAGGAAGATGGGTTAGCAATATCGGTATTTGTGAATGTTGCAACTGTATCACCTAGCAAGTAAACTCCATAATCTGCGTCATTGATGTTTGAGTTGATAATGGAAATACCATTGTCTGGTAGAGTAGTAGACCATTCGCCTAAAGCAGCTGGATTGGAACTTCCACGAGCAAGCACTTGTGCATTGTCTGGCTGGTTGTTACCGTGATAACCTGTACGGTAGCTATAGTAAGTGTGCCAAATATCAACTTCCATCTTTACGCTAGTCAAGGAAGTATCGCTAATATCGACTATAGGGAAATTTAGTATCCCGCTTGAACCAGCTTGTGTAAGTGTAGGAAGTCTCGGATATGCAACTGCACCACATACATCACCTGATGGTGTCAGGTTAGGGACATAACTTGCATAAGGTAGGAAATATCGGTGTTGTCTTCCCCAATCGAAACCAGGGAATGGATCGGAAGCGATGTTTGGATTGTCAGAAGCAGTCCATCTAAAGCCGAATTCTGCAGGGTAGCCCCATGCTCCAACTCCGAAGAATCCGCCCATTGTTCCTGGACCAGCATAGTTTCTTGAACCATAAGCTCCGTATGAACTGTAAGGACTGTAGGTAAATCCTCTGTATTCACAATCCCATGATGGAACACCACCATTACCGCCAGCATAAGTTGCAGCAGTAGTTCCTGATGTTGGGTCAGCAGCACCGTATGGATAGTATCCCAAATCATTGGAAGAATCAACTGTCCAACTCTGTCCAAGATTGTCAGACATAGTGATTTTTAGGTTGTCCATAGTTAAGTAAGGAGTGGTCCAGCCAGAGTAAGGATCGTAAATGTGACCACCAAATTGAACTTCCATTCCAGTTTGAAGATAATCTTCATTGCCTAAATAAGTTGAAAAATCGATAGAGTAAGTCTGCCAATGTCCACAAGCATTCCACCATCCAAAGAGACAAGCATTCATACCATTGTATGGGCTAATTGGTGGATTCTGCAAAGTTGCACTTCTATACATCTTAGGTAGAGTCATTGCGCCTTCTGCTACAACACCGTATGTGTTTCCTGTGGAAGTAAATCCATCAAGTGTTAATGCGGAGTCCTCTCCCCTAACGCCAGCGTATGCATTGCTAACTGTTAGTCCGTTAGCGTTTACGAAAGCATTCACTGTTGAAAGTCCAGTACCTGTATTACTCATACCTGAAATTTGTCCTGTTGTCACTTGTATATTTCCGCCATTGGAATATACAATTGGATAAAAGGAACCCATTCCAGTCAAGTCAGAACCAAGAATTTGTGAACCACCAGACATCATTAAAGTACCTCCAGAGCCTACAACAAGTAGTCCGTCTTTCGAATTACTTACTTTCATATCTTGGATTGTTCCAGCCTGCATGTTTACAGTACCTCCCATTCCAATGTGCAAGTCAACTACCTTAGCGCCATTTTCTCCAATAATTTCTGGAGCGTCACCTGTGTCGCCATCAATTGTCATTAAAATCGAACCAGCAGAATTACCGGCACTGTCAGACATGACTGTTACAGTTCCAGATCTAAAGAGCATCTTAGAACCTTCCAATTCGATGGAACATCCATCAAATGTCATATCAGCAGCAATAGTCAAAGCCGCACCCTTGAATACGAAAGAATTCTTTACAGCATCCCATGCGTTCATGAAGGTTGAATTTGTGTTCATCATCCAATTACAATCCATGTTTGGATCATCAAAGGTTACCGGTGGTGCGATTAGTCTAACATCAACGTATGAACCAATAGTATAGTCACCAAATGTAGTTCCAGGTGTCTGTGCTACTTCATTCGAAAATGAAATCAAATCACCAGGCTTGACATCTCCAATACCTGCTGAACCAGAAGCACGAACTATGTGCTCGGTGTAAATATCTCCACCTTGGTTTCCTGTAACTACGACTACTTTGTCAGTCTTACCCATTGGGTTTGTGCCAGTAATTGCAGAACCAATTTCAGTCACTACAGACCCAGTCGAGTCTAGTGTCTGAGTGGTGATTGTCACATCAGATTGAAGAATCTGTTGTGCTGAAATACCGTTTACAACTCCCAATCTGTAGGCTAATGCATTAGCATATCCACCGTAATAAACTTCTGAAGCGTATTGTCCAATACCAGAGTTAAAGTTAATCAAACAATTACCTGTTGCTCCGTTGCTATCTGCACAATCTACTGCAGATGCAGCATTTGCAGTATCGGTGTATTTTGAAGCAATTAGATTCAATTCGCTGCCAGCATTGACATAAGCAAACCAACTACTTGTTCCATCGATGACGCTACTTTGTACATCAACTTCAATCAATGTTGCCTTAGTTAAAGACAATGCTATTGCCGAGCTTCCTGCTGAGTTGTGAATTATTGTTGTTTGGGTTATGCCGATAACGTTCTTGTTTCCATAAGGACATGAAGACCAAAGACCACCAATTATAGCCGGTGTTGTAGCAGTTCCAGTAATCTTAACATTACTTCCACAGCCATCAACTCCTACATTGCCGTTGATTACCGATGCTCCAGTTAGTTCAACATCTTGTCCAAATGTATTTAGTCCATAGAAATTCAAGTCACCTGATGTGGTGATTTCATTGAATGTTCCAGGGAAAGTTCTGTGCATGTACAAATTAGGTACATCCACATTGTCGAATGAAGCATCGCTACCTGTTGCTCCAGCAGTAGAACCGGAGGAACCAAATGGCTTGATATCGAAGTAGTGGTTGTTTGCCCAACCAGTTCCAAGATTTACATTTGTCATCGAAATAGAACCTGCAGCATAAATCCATCCATGATGGTAATTTGGCGCTGAGAAGTCACTAATATCTACAGATGCTCCAGTTGCATGGCTTAATCCCAAGCTTACTCCGGAGTTGTCGGTTGCCCATTGTCCTGCAGAATATTGAGGATCTTGGTTTGCAGTGTTGGTTGCATCGACATTTGATATTACAACTGACTTGAAATCAACACGAACCAAAGTTCTAAGAGAATCTGTAATGTCAATGTTAGACATTGTCAATGAACCTCCAGTACTTCCAGGCATAGAAACAATAGCGCCACCCCAATCTTTGTCATCGGAGTTACAGTCGACCATTGTACTTCTATCGGAAGGAGTTCCACTCAATGTTGCGATTGTGTTTTCAGCAAAGTTGAAACAAGCACTTCTTGCACCGTTAATGTCGAAGTTTGACATTGTTAGGACAGTGCCTTGACCGCTACCGTGAGCGAAGGCTGAATCGACATTTGTAAATGTCATTCCAGTCATATCGAATTCTCCAACATTACAATCTTGAGATGCAGTTCCACAAGAGAACTGAGCCGGTTGATTTGGTGCTGGTCTACTACCTGCTGTAATAGCGGCATATTCTGTGTTGCTAATATCAACATTCTCGAATGTGTGCCTGTCAGTAGTTGCGCCTTGACATTCATCAGTAAAGGCGAGACCATACCATGTTGCTACACCAGTTGACGTTGATTGATCAGCGTCAAATGTTACTCTACCTGCTTGAGATGTATCTCCTGCAGTTAATTGAGTACATGCTCCGTTTACAAATCCAGAATCAAAGGAAATACCCTTGCCTGGAGCAACAAGTACTTCTACTCCTGCTTCAATAACCAAGTTTGCGTTAACAGACAAATATCCAGAGGAATCTGTTGGGTTAACACGTATTGGGCTGTCCACTAGGTACCATGTTGTATCTACATTGATATCAGATGTTACAGGAGTTCCTTGTCCGTCGAATGGTATTGTTCTATACCAAACACCGTTACATCCGTTTCCTGTTGTACAGTAATCATTGCTAGCAGGTGACCACCAAGGTGCAATAGAATTATCCTTGTAGTATGGAGATGCTGAATTCATATCATACATTGCACCTGACCAAGAGACTCCATGAACTGGAGTGACTGTTGTGTGTGCCGATGCTGGTTGATTTTGTAACAAATTAATTACACCAGCTGCAGATACTTGAATTCTGTCATCTTGACCATTGTCACCATCGAAAGTGACTCCATGGAAGTCGAAACTAAATCCTGCAGGAATGTCGATGTTTCCAGCACAGTAACTGCTTAGTGTTGCCCAGAATTGTTGTACACAGTTAGCAGTTCTGAAACTTGCTGATGTTCCAGCAGCAACTGCTACATTGGAAGAAGCCAATGGCAGTGGTGTTGTAATTCCCAAGTCGAAATACTCGTAAGAGTAACCGTCAGCACCATCAGTAACTCTGATGTTGTGCGAGTGAGGGTTTCCTGATTGAGAGGAATCAACAAGGTTCTCAATTGTCGTAGCAGTGGTTTGATCTAATCTGTGACCGATAACACCGACTACTTCATCAGATGAACATGAATCATCATAATGGAATTCAAACTCGTTGGTTACATCATATAGAATTATCTGGAACGAACACTCTTCACTTGCTGCGAAATCTGCTGCATAGTCTTGCCATTCGATGACTAGAGTATTTGTAGGTGTGTCTGCCTTGAATGTTGCATCATTTGTAGTTGCAGTGTTTGGCCCATTATTAGCGGCACCTCCTGCTGTTGATGCATCTTGTGCAGTGATTTTGTAGACTACAGAGTCATCACGGTCGCCACTTAGAGCAGGTAAATCCGCACTCCAAGTACATTCCATATCTGCACAGAGTGTTCTGTCACCTTCTGGAATCATTGGCACCGAAATGAATGTACCTGTTGGTGTTCCCGAAGTTTTGTACACTTCATAGTGCAATGTAGGACCTACATTAACAACTGAACTAACTTCCAAACCTGTTGGTTGGTAGCCAGGGTCTGAGATGATTGCTGAAACAGTTCTTTCCAATGCGTGCGAATCGCCCATTGATGTGTGATCAATGGAAGGTGCAGTAATATCTGGATCTGGTGCAATATTTCTAATTGACCAATACATTCCTTCTTTAGCAGGTTGTTCACCTTGTACAGATGCACCTAGTGCGAATCCATTCCAAGTACCTCCGTTGGAGGATGCTGCTGCATTAGCAGTACATGTAGTTGATGAAGTATCTCTGAAATAAACCAAACCATTGGTAGTTACACAAATGACATTAGCATCATTTGAACTTAAATCAATCTCACCGAATTCTCCGGCAAATGCAGGCGTTGCTGTATCTGCAAGATCTATTGCGAAACCGAAATTGTTCCAAGTAGCACTGCTTTGGGCATAATTAGTTTGAGATGCGTGTGAGTAAGAAATATACAATGTTCCGCCGTTTGGACCATCTCCGTATGAATCATGACCTCTGATTGTGTATGTTCCTGCATTATTGATGTTGTAAGTAGAACTTCCGGAATCGGAAGGATTGAAAGTTGAATAACTTCCAGAAGCAGATGAACCTGAGTAAATACGAACTGTTTGTTCATAACACCAAGAACCACAATTATACCTTAACACAGCGATTTGCCCTGATGGGACTGTTATAGTGTAAGGTGAAGAACTGTAACCGCTGTAAGAATATCCGCCAATCAATACCGACTCAGAACCTGCAGCTGCGTCATTGGACGCAAGCACTGTATCAGGTGCATTGGAATCAAGTCTGTCTTGAATTCTCAATCCATTCGAGCCATCGCCAACGCCGACTGCGACCCATGCTCCAGCAGTAGAATCATACTTGAAAGCCATGTTGGAGCCAGGTCCTAGTTGGCGAGAAATGTCCAATTGTCCGCCATCAGATGATTCTAGTGCTAGGGTGTTGGCACTTGTACCTGTACATCCGCTATTTCCAGGGGAACAGGCATTGGCTGAGTTTTGCCATATTACATCCCAATGTCCAAAATCATCATTGGAGTTTGTACTGAAACATGAATAACCTGCCGAAGTGTAAGTTTCACACTCAGAGGTGTCAAATTCGAATAAGTACTCATTGGTATCTGCGAAGTATGTCATTTGTCTGTCGATTGTGTTACCAGGAGTCTTTGCTCCACCATCATAGTTAGCCTTTACATTTTCAACTAGAGTAGTAAACTTTTGTGCTGTTCCAGCAGTCAATGGATCCACCAATGTGAATTGCATAGTTGCCGATTGAGTTGGGTTAGGTCCTTGGTTAGGTTTGGTTGCAGTTGGTCCAGAAGCATCTTGATAAGTCCAATAATAATCTACAACGTTACCGTGAGTTAGATGGATTGTCTGTGCTGTGAAACCACATGTTTGCTCCTTAGCATTACATACTGAACTTACTAGTGATGCAGGTGCTGAAATATAGTTTGAACTGTCGATACTGTACCAAAGTGTAGGTCCATTTGCAGATGTTGTGTCTATTGCATGTTCGCTATCTTCAATTTCAAGTAATAGTGTACGAGGGCCTTCAATGTAGGTGTTGCCTTGATAATGAGCCTCAGTCACGTCTGCTGGAGGAGTTGTGTCGTCAACAGCCTCTTCGAAATCAATAATCAATTCAAATTTGTCAACATAAAACTCTCCTCCACCAACTGTAGCACCACCGACAGTCTTGTCTGGTGACTGTGATACTGGCGAGTTTGCAAACCCTAGTCCAAATTCAATGTACCCTGCATTTGCAATTGCATCTGAAAGCATTGAGATTGAGCTTGTTTGGTCGCTACATTCTACTACTGTACTACATAGATTAACTGATCGAGTTCCGGTTCCTCCAGTGTATGGAACGGAAATATAACCTAGAGATTCAGAACTTGTCATAGAGACTTGTCTAAGACCCCAAGGTGTTGCAGGAACTGTACCCCAGGTACCTAGAGCATCTACTTCAACAGAACCTGAACCGCCATTTGTTCCATCTCCATATGAATCATGAACCAAAAATTCTAGATTCATTGTTGAACCACCAGCGTTTTGAATCAATTTGCCTTCTGTGTTAGAATAGTATGTTTGGTAGTTTTGACCTGAACCATAGTTTGGACTCCAAGAGTTAGACCACGACCATGAGCCGCCAGTTTCTCTCCAAAAGACTGTGTTTTCACCACACCATGTCCCACAGGTCCATTTCATTCTTGCTTCTTCGCCACCGGCAAGGGCAAGTGTTGCATGTGGGGAACCAAAACTGTTTCCACCACTAGATAGTGATGGAAGAGAAGTTCCTGCTTGTTCTTGAACTGTCATCGAATTCTCACTAGTATAACAACCGCTTAGATAATAACTTGGACAGTAATATCTAATTACGAATTCTTTATTTGCAGGCACAGTAAAAGAGCCAGAAGTACCGTAACCACTAGCTGTATATTGGCCAAAATAAGACCAGCCAGATTGAGTATTACTTACTGATCCGCCAGCATTTCTAGTGTATACTCTAAAGTTGGAACCACCATTCGTACCATCTCCATATGAGTCAATTACTTCATAGTTGTAACTTCCACCAGGGAAAATTCCATTTGCTGCTGAACCATCATCAGCAGTTACATAGTATCCGTGACCATAGTTGTTTGAATTATCCCATCCAAAATGGCTCCAATGTCGGCAATAACTGCTGCTCCAACCATTATAACAATGCATACGGTATCGGCTGTTTGGAGGATCGTAAGTGTACAAAGTAGACCCTGAAGACGTTGGAGCATTGTATGCAGGAAGTGCGTTTCCTGTACATCCACTCGGATTAGCATATTGACCTAGATAATTTGTACCTGTTGGAGCACCGGCGGATGAAAGGCCACAATCTTCAAGGATAATTATATCAGCATATCCTCCATCATAGTCACCATCATAGTAAACCTTAGCAGTTACACTTTCTACAGGCGCTAATGCATTGCCATTAGGTAGTGTAGAGCCAAATTGGAATGGGAAACGTGGGGAATCAAGCATTTGACCCCAGTTGTCATACTCGTATCGGCCGTCGGTTTTTGAGTGACAGTTATTTTCGCTCACATCACATACAGGATAACTGTTTTGACCTGTTGCAACATAGTTGAATGTTGGGTCGATTGTCACTGGGAAATTGACATCCTTCGACAGAAGAGAAGAAGTCATAATCGCAGTAATTATTGAACCTGAAGTGCCAAATTCATCAACTGAGAGGAAATAGGTTGAATCTATTTGTGCTTGATCTTCATTTGATGAAGATTGGTGAGCCACTGGTGCTTCAATTCTAACAACTTCAAGACCTGTTTCGATATTTACTATTGAAAGATGTTGATTTGTTTGATAAAGTTCAATTCCAGTAAGGTCCAATCCATCTGCAGAAACCAGTTGATGACCCATTGGGATTTCGAATCTTTCGTATAGACCAAAGTACTCCGATTCACGGAATTCCGGCAATTCTGAGTACATTTGAGGGAGTGCGTTGACTACCACTTCTTGCTTAACCTTGTCTTGCTTAACTGTGTACCTCAAATCGATGGTATCAGATAGCGGGTAACTGATTTTATTTCCACCAGTCAATGTATTCTTAGAAGTCTCAAAGAATAGAGGATTGATTTCAATCTCCAAATCTTTAGATGAATCTATTACATCTTTATTGCCATCATTTATTACCGGGGATTCGATTGTTGAAAGCGGCATATCAACTACCACAATCATTGAATCTACGCCAGATGTGATTTCGAATTCACCGCCAAACAATGTGGAATATCCATTTTCTACTTCATTCTCGAAGTGTACTGGAGATTCTGTTTGAGTGACTTCAAATCCATCTGCTGATGAATCTATACTAAAATCAATGGTTTGCCAGGTATTGTCTGCATCAAGATAATGGAGAGGCTCGGATGAATAGATCATATCCAAGCTGCCATCGTCTGATACAAATACCTTGGAATTTTGTTCACGCATACCTAACATTTCATAGTCGGCATCGTAACCATAATTCTCGGCATTAAAACTTGAATCGGCAGTGCCATCAAGCACAGACTCTTCATCGTTTATTTTTTCTGAATTAGCTTCGGTTGAAATTTCTTCAGTTGTATCGCCATTTGAGACTGTTGATGCGAAAGGCATCATTACCATCAATAAGCACAACAGAAGCGCAATTCCTACTCCGCTAAATACTGTTTTTCCTCTTTTATTTTTCATTTCTTTCATCTGTCATTCCTCCACGCGTCACCGCATGTAAGATGACTCACGACTTATACCCCTTATGAGGGTTGGGGTGCATTATCTTTGAAAAGCCATTTAGGAATATGAAAAACAATGATTTTTTACTAGTTAATATTTCACCGTAATCAGAATAAAAGGTACAAAAAATAACATATTGAATTAAAATTAAAAAAGCCGGAAAAGACACCTAAGTGCCTTTCCCGGCAATTGTGCTAATTCCGCAGAATTAACGTGCTAAAGAAGCGTTAAGATCAGTAATCCCAATCTTTGCCTTCATCGTCTTCGCCATCTTCTCCTCTAGAGAGGATGAATGCGCCTGCTACAAATGCAACAACAACTACGATTCCAATTACTCCCCAAGTCCATGTAGGGACTCCTGAAGATGCTTCGGTATCTGTTGTTTCAGAACCGTCATTTGGATTGGTGTTATCAGTATCTCTGCTGTACTCGATGAAATCACTTGATGCTGTTGGAGCGATGTTTCCTACAACATCGACTGGTGCAGCTGCAAAGTGGACATTGTATGTGCCGGCTGTCGTGTACTTGTCTATTGTAGCGCCTGTATCAGAAGTTGCAACACATGCAGTGGTTCCAACAAGGTCAGACATTTCTGATGCAGTGAAAGATGCTTTCAAGAAACAAACCATCCAAGAAGCAATATCTGCGTCTTCTGATGATGCGTCCCAATCAAGAACCCATGTCTCGCCAGACTCAACTATTGTCATACCAGTTGCAGTCACTGATGCAACCTCTTTGTCAGCGACAACGGTTGCAGATGCTTCATTACTGCACAAACCGCTCTTACAGACTGAGGCTGTGATGTAGTATGTGTTTCCATGAACTGTGTTTTGTCCAGAGTAAAGCGTTGAAGATACATCTGAAGTATGACTCGAATCATCAGGAGTTGCGCATTGAGCATCTGTTTCACAGATACTTACAACTACTCTGTCATCGGATAGCATTGACCCGTCGATAGCCCAATTAATTTGGATTCCTCCACCAATTGCTGCAGTAGCAGTGAAACCGCTAATGTTTGCGCTAGGTGCTTGTGCTTGAGACAAGACTCCTCCGAATAAGTGGAATTCTGTACCAGTTGTAAACATTGATTCTCCTTCTCCCCATGTGTGTGTGTAGGAACTAGATGTTGCATTGTGTTCATCTGGAGTACCTGTATTCAGCAATTGCCAAACATTACCAACTTTTAGCCACATTGAAGTTGCATCAAGTTGATTATCGAAAATCACTGTAATGCCTTGGGACATAATATCCTTAGTATCGTATGTAGTAGATGGTGTAACACCAATTCCACCAACCGAGGAATAGGTTCCATCGTATCCTGGAAGTTGAACATCAACTAAGCCAGTCACATTATCAAAGGTAACTCCTAATCCAGTTGCTTTGTAAGATATTTCATAAGTAGCGGAAATCTCTTGTCCACTATCATCGAATGAATCATAATTCCAAACATCAACTTCACCCTGTGTATTATCAGAACCTCCATAGGAGTCATATACAGCAAGATTGAATCTGAAAGTTGGAACCATCGATTCATCTACGGTAACAGTACAAGAAGCACCATCACACTGTAGATCATTTCCAGAGTCATCTGTCCATAAATAGGATATTACATCACCCTCTACATCAAATACATTTGCTGTTGCAGTGAAACTGTCCTTACCAGTATCTACAGTAAGAGTCTCAGTACCCCAACTTAATGATAGGATTTGAGGAGCGAAGTTGGTCACTTCAACATCAAAATCATACCTATTATTTGAAAGTGACATATCGTCAATCTTATCGTCTAATGTTTCTGCGTCTTCATCCCACTGTCCGAGTAGATTCGCTTCTGCTTCGATATTGTAGTCTCCCTCGCCCATTGAAACCGAGGCACAAGCATAAACTAACATTTGAGCATCAGGCGTCTTTACAGATGCAGTTCCAATTTGTGAATTAGCATAAGTGACTTTAGAGTCACAGGAGTTTGCTGTGACAACAGTCTGAGTACCGGCTGAATCTGTTAATGTGAAATCGACAGACCAGTTGTAAAGGATTGTACTGCTACTGGAAACATGTCCTACTTCTGCGTATAAATCATAGTCGCCAGGCGACAACGAAGTAGTAATGTCAAGACCTAGAGAACCGAAAACCTCTGGATCTTCACCGTCAAGACCTTTCCAAATCTGGAATTGAGTCAGTGTAATGTCTTGGAAGGTCTCAATTGAACCATCAATAGTGGCTTCATTAGAGCCTGAATATTCATCTTCCCAATCAGCGCTAGTTACTGTCTTCTCACAGTAAACAGGGTCCAAACCATTACCACCGCATTCAGAAACACCATGTGGTCCGTATACAACATATTGAGTTAAAATAGCCGTAACAGAGTATTGCCCAGAAGATACTGCTGGAGGTGTAATTGAACCTGTTTCAACACCTACATATGAACCATTGTTACCATCAGAACCAACAACCAATCGTGTTCCAGTTTGTGCTGGAGTTGAACTACCTAGTGTCTCTTGAGTATTGACAGTCATTGAGTGTCCAACAGTGAAGGATGCTGCATCACCAGAATCGACATTATCATAAGTCATTGCAACAGATGCATTTCGAATAGTCATACTAGGATTACTAGGAGAATTTAGTGAAACTGATACTTGGAAATCTTTAGCCGAACTACCATCAACACTACCTGCTACAGGTGCGCCGTTGCTATCAAGCCAAGTTAGATCAACTGCAACATCAAAGTAATCACGAACTGTTACTGCAACTGATAATTCATTGTTCCCAGGGTCTCCCAATACAGAAGATGAAACTGAGACTACAACGAAGTAACTTCCTGAATAAGGAGTCCAAGTCAAAGTAGTATCATCATAATTCTTCAATAGTGCCTCTCCACCTGTAAGGAATGAGCCTGGTGTCAAGACTGTGTCTTGGCAGGATGGGCTTGTATTACAGACAGCATTATAATTTGTCCATGACAAATCATTTCCTGCAGGGTCTGTTGCAAGGTCGCCTCTATTTCCATTATTGTTAAGATAAATTTCAACAGTGTATTGCATGTTAGTTAAATCTGCATCTCCGCTATTACGCAAGTAAGCGCGGAATTCTACAGGATCTCCTGCAAGTAGTTCGTCAAGACAATCGCCTGCCGTATCACAAGTAGTTTCTCTAGGAGATGTAATTACTACAACTTCTGGGTCGCCACTTGAACGGGCATTTGTGTCTTCTATTTCTTTCATTTCTTGTAGCTCGACAAAGTCAATGCTTGCTAATACGCTAGTCAACATCAACATGACGAGAATCATTGGGGTCATTTTCCTCATATCTATACCTCCGACGGTTCGGTATTCCGCTCCACGTCAAATGCCGTATTTATACTATGGGCAGGTAAAAAGGTGGTCAAAAACGGCCACAGTAGCCCTTTTTAGACTCTTAGTGACTCTTTAACAGGCAAGAGTGGAGTGATTTATTTGTGAAGATAAAATACATGAAAAAAAGTTCAAAACACATGTTTTAAAATTCAGCATATTTAGAAAATAACAGGTAATTCATGTCATAAATCCCGTAATGCTGCTGATGGAGGCACTTTTGAAGCAGCCCTAATTGGTACCAAAGTAGCCATTATTATCAGTAACCATCCACCCACAAGGACTGTGATTATTGACGACCAAGGAAGAGAAAAATCGGCACCTTGTTCTTGCCAAAAAGAATTGTATAGAGACCTGTGGAAGCCTACTGCAACCAAAACACCGTTCAAAATTCCAAGTAAACCAACCCAAGAAACTTCTATCAAAAATGTCGCAGTAACCATTTTTTTCCTGTATCCTAAAGCACGCAGTATTCCGATAGTTCGCCTACGTTCAGATACTGAACGCACTGTCACAACGCCAATTCCAGCGATTCCAACAATCAAACCAAGAGCAAGATAGCCCTCGAAAATACCGAGTAGTGCTAATACTAATGACTGAATCAACATCACATCATCTGAGATCACTGAAACAGATGCACCCTCATCATTCAGCCTCTCTTCAAGATGTTCTGCAAGTTCAGCCGATGCAATTCTTAGTTCTGCGGATTTTCCTGCTGCTGAAAAGGTTTGAATTTCAGAGGAATCAAAAGATGAACTTGGTTTGGCATCATCGGATAAACTGACATACATTCTAGTCAATCTTGAATCAAATTGTTCTTGAGAAATTTCATCACTAATCCAAACACCTGGTGAGAACAAATATGACGACTGTTCAAGGAAACCTCCAACCACTACATTTCTGCTATTTCCGGGGTTGGATAAATCAATTAGAGAAATTGAATCTCCAATTGAAAAACTCATCATTGAAATACCGGTTCCATCGGTAGATAATTCAAGCCCAAACGAGGCGTCAACCAAGACTATATCGTCACGATTTCCAATTGAAATCCACGCTTCTTCGGCAGTATCTCCAAGTGATTCATCCCAGAGATGAAGAGGTAGGCCACCATGGTTGGCAAAACCTTCGTCAAAACCACGAAGAATATACGGCATTCTTTCCCCCGAATCATCCTCTAGAAATACTTCAGAGCGATACACTTTGCCCACTGCATCAATATCATCTTGCAGAGGTGTGGTCAAGTTCCACTGTAAAGGATCGCTGGATATTTCAAGAGGTCGAGAACGTGAAGCGGTAAGCATTAATTCAAATTCACCCTCAGTATCTTCGACAAAGGAACTTGAATAATTATCGAATTGTTCGGTATAACCACTAAGGACAATCACTGAAAATACTGTAATAGAAAACATGCCCATTACCACTGCAGTACGCACAGGTGTTGAAAGTGGATGTGCTAAAGCCACAGGCAAGACAGGCCCCCAACGCTTGGTGAAAAATTGAGAACGGCCAATTTTTGATACCAAAACAGGAGCAGCACTGGTCAATAACAAGACCCCCGCAAATACTTCAAATAAACCAAGAAGAATAAATGAAAATTCATCAGGAGTCATATTAGTTCTTACTGGGTCAATTGGCTCGAGTATAATTGTCCATAGAAGGATAAGTCCACCTAACCATGCTAATGTATTGCGGCCACAATGTCGAGCTCGGTTTTTCCACCTACTACTTTTCGACTTCAAAAGAATCGGCAACTCCCAAGTAAATATTGGCACTATGGAAATCAAACCAAGTAATCCCCCAATCGTCCACAATAAGTAAGAAAGCCCAGAATCAAATCCAAACACCAGCAATAACAACATGAAGATGGCTGTTGCACCAAATGTCACTATCTGAATCAAAAGTAGAATCCAAGGAATTCCTTCTTGCAATCTGACCATGCCGCCTTTTAGTGCTGAGACTATATTCAACTTGGAAGTCCATAAGGCCGAGGCCCAAAGCGTAATAATTGCAATTAAAAATCCCCATGACCAACCAGCAAATACCGAAGACCAATCCCAAGCAAAGGTGAATAGGTCTGAACCTGCTGCTGCAAATATATTGTCAAATGCTACACTGATTATCCATGCTAGACCAAGTCCTAAAAATGCTCCAATAACGCCAGCCATCGAAGCCACTATCACGCCTTCTTGAACTGCTAAAGCCCGAGCATCTGAACGACTAATTCCAATAGCCCTTAGAACTCCTAGTTCAGCCCTACGTGATTCGGCAAGCATCAGTATAATTGTCAAAACAAGAAGAACTCCCGCGGCAATCGTGAATGTTCCAAACACAAGGAACATACCTGCTATTACACCAGAGGACTGGGCTGCTGCTTTAGCGGCCTCGACCTTAACCGCACTAAACGAGGCGCCCAAATCATCGCTGTCAGAATTATTGTCAAGCCAGTTTCTAAGTGATTCAATAGCCTGACTTGTGATGCCCGAATCATTGGATTCCAGAAGGCCACCTCCAATGATTACCAGTGAACGCTCATCCTTGGCTGCAGCAGATAATTGCTCAGCATCTGATAATGAGATGAAACCTAAAACAACGCTATCTAAGTCTTCAAGCGATTCTAAACCTTCTTGCTCACTATAAATTCCAGCATTTACTAGTCCAAGTGAACTGTCGTTTCCAAATGCATAAGGGATTAATCCTTTGACCCAAACCTTACTTTCATTATCGAGCATCCCTAAAGGCGAAAGACGTTGGCTTATCGAAACATCACCATCCTTTACAGTCACTGGAGATTGTTCACCGCCAAATGCCAAGAATAGTTGGGGCAATTCACCAAAACCTCCGGCACTTGACAGAATTGGAAGGCGTATGGACTCCACTAATGATTCATTCCAGCGCATTAAGCCATCATCATAACTACACCAATTTCCACCCAATACTGTTGAATTTAATGAGGTCACAGAATTACAATCTGGATGTAATGATTGACCACTTTGTGCCTGGTTATCACTAGGCCAGTATTCTCCTTGAACCCATACTGAGAATTCGCCATCTAAATTGACATCGGTTGAGACATAGCGTTCAACGCTGAGTAATCCTTCAACTTCAAGATACAAAGAATCCTCAACGATAATATCGGTAGAACGAACAGTAGAAGGCAGGGTAATGGATAGTGTCACTTCTTGGTCTTGAGATAAGTCTTGATTGTAGCGATGTAACTTTAATTCTTGATTATCCAGTTCTGTAGCCCACCATGAATTATTGTGAGAAAAAATAGAATGAACTATTCCTGAAGTTTCTTCACTGGCCCAATTCTTGTCATCATAATTTGATTCACTACCAATAATTATACCACTTGAATGAGCAACAGCACCTAGATTACCACTTTGATTCAATGCGAAATCATATGTCTTTTCTGAGTCTTTTACCTGCCACAACCATGCGGAACCGGCACCTTCGATTTGATAACCAAAACCTGAATCAGAAACATGCCATAAGGCCCTCTCTCCCTCTCTTATTTCGGTGATTGAAGAAGAAGAAAGAGTCAATAATTGCTCAAAATCATATTCCATTTCTATCAATGGAACTTGAAGAACTTCCATCATTGTACTTCCAACAAGTAAACTTGACAAGTTCTCACGAAGAGATACTACGTCTTCTCCTTGAAGTCGGCCAAGTCCTTTGTCAGTGGATAGTGAAAGAGAAGATGATTGTTGTTGGAACTCTAAGTTGAAACCAACATCTTCAGCAGTGAGCGTATCGTTTAGCAATTCTCCAAGTTCCTTGATTACCGGCTCAATAGTTCCTAAGTCATCAACATCGCCAGCAAGTGCATAGTAAACCGTATTGAGTTTGCCATCCAGTAATTGTAACTCTTGAGCAGTTGAGAGATCGGTAAACATTGCTGGCGATTTAGTTCCAGCCAAATTTGCCATGCCGTCATTCTCTAGAATCTTGAAAATAGTTGCATTTTGCTCGACTCTTTTTCGAGCACCATCATCTGTAACATACCAGCCAAGCTCTACATCATCGCCTATTTTTAGTTCCAGTTCATCGGCAAGAACTCTATTTATCGCAATTTGAGTTTGTTCATTG
>Ga0208407_1000324_pt1 | contig 22803 bp, 23 predicted proteins | sample ETNtaG_9_FD_185775 | JGI IMG/M metagenome (GOLD analysis project Ga0208407, IMG submission 185775) | Marine microbial and viral communities from oxygen minimum zone, Eastern Pacific Ocean - ETNP201406SV69 (SPAdes) (version 2) | ecosystem: Environmental > Aquatic > Marine > Oceanic ...
AATAGTCTTACTGGTCTTCCGATGGGTGGAGGGAAAGGAGGTTCAGACTTCAATCCTAAAGGCAAATCAGATAATGAGGTAATGCGTTTCTGTCAGGCTTTCATTGGTGAACTTTGGCGCCACATTGGCCCTGATACAGATGTTCCTGCAGGGGATATCGGTGTTGGTGGACGTGAGATTGGTTACATGTTTGGAATGTACAAGAAGATGGCCAACGAGTGGTCAGGAGTTCTAACTGGTAAGGGTAGGTCTTACGGCGGTTCTCTAATCCGTCCTGAAGCGACAGGTTATGGCTGTGTCTATTTCGTTCGTGAGATGTTAGGCACTAAGGGAGAGACTATGGAGGGTAAGCGCGTAGCAATATCGGGTAGTGGAAACGTAGCACAGTTTGCTACTGAGAAGGTACTCGACCTCGGAGGAATCCCTGTTACTTTATCAGATTCCAGTGGTTTCATCCATGATCCTTCTGGTATCACTCGTGAGAAGCTCGCTTGGGTAATGGAACTCAAGAATGAACGACGTGGTAGAATCAAGGAATATGCAGATCATTTCGATGGTGTTGAGTACCACGAGTCAAAGCCTGAGCCTGCAATCAATGGTCTTTGGTCTGTTGATGTCGATGTAGCCCTACCTTGTGCAACGCAGAACGAAGTCAATGGTGAGGAAGCAGCAGCTCTAGTAGCTAACGGAGTCATGGCAGTCGGGGAAGGTGCAAACATGCCTTGTACTCCTGAAGCAGTAGAAGCCTTCCAAAATGCAGGTATTCTCTTTGCTCCAGGAAAGGCATCCAACGCAGGCGGTGTAGCAACTTCAGGTCTTGAGATGTCTCAGAACTCTCTACGAATGTCTTGGACACGTGAAGAGGTTGACGAGAAACTAGACGGGATAATGGTTGGAATTCACAAGGCGGCTTATGAGACCGCTGAGAAGTACGGACGCCCCCACGATTACGTATTTGGAGCGAATGTTGCTGGATTCCTCAAGGTTGCAGAAGCGATGCTCGCGCAGGGCTCCTGGGGCTAATCATTCGCCTTCCACTTCCACGTCTGTTGGTATTTCTGGCGGGTACATAGCTGCGGCTAGAAGTGCACACATGACGCATGAAATGATGATTGATCCACTGGTTGCGTGAATAGTCCAACCATACGGCTGAATGAACGTCTCTCCATGTGCTACGATAGACCATGGGGTATTGGCTGGAACCGTAGTTAGAGCGGCAAACATCCGAGTTCCCAACATTGCGATTGGTAGCGCTATAGCAAATGCGATTGGGCGCGATGTACGTAAGAAAAGATAACTTAACACTTCCATTAGAAGCCCAATCCCTACACCGAAATAAATGTAATAGAATTGTAGGCCTTCCATGGCATAGTTGCTAATACCCCAGAAAATGAATAGTATCAACATCGTTCCAGTAGCTGGAGTCCATCTTCTAGAGAATGTCAGAATTAATCCAGTAGCAATTGTGGTTGGAACAATTGAACCAATTACTCCAATTGCTAAACTATCCTCATATCCTGGCCCACATTGGTTTCCTAGGTAGCAATAATCACTAGCGCTCATCTGGAATATATCCCATTCTCCTGTAATAAGTAGGATCGGGACCCATGCTGCTGCAAATCCAAAAATCAAAACTAACTGGCTTGAGAGCCCATTTGTGCCTGATTTAGGGTCTTGCCAGCCAGAGAATACCGGGGCCATCACAGTTAGAATCAAACCGATAAGTAATCCAAGGTGAGAGGGTGAAAGAAGGATGTCTAGTCCTCCTTCTATACCAAACAACGTATGCCAAACCATGTCTGCAAAACCAGATATTGTGAATATAGCAATACCTGCGACTGCAGCTCCATGGCCCTTTGGTACGTTAGTGGAGAAGTTCCAAATTCCAGAGGGTGTCAATTTAGGGGGTGTGTCGGCCAATCTCCATAGAGCAAAAAGAATGAATCCAGAGTATGCAGTAGCTCCAGAATACCAAACAGCATGCCATTTAGTGAAGAATGAATCATCTACTTCTCCATTAGTATGTGCCCATACGTCAATTAGGAGCCCAGTCATACACCATAGTCCAAGGACAAGTAATGTAATGTCGTAACTTTGTTCACCAGGTAACGGCAAGGGTTTCCTTCGATGTTGAATGAACCCTAAAATTGCTGTTGGTATCAATGAACCAAAGAAAATGAGTGCAAAGGATCGGAGTTCTTCAGGCGTGCCGAATATTTCGAGAATTGCCATATCTTCACCATTGCTGGATAGTGTAAAATTATGTGTACCTAATAATCGGATAATCATCCATTCTTTATCTTAATTTAACAAGGCGAAGTGGAATTTAATTGAATAAAATGGAATGATCGCTGATTCATTTCAAAATTAGATAATTCAAACGTTGAATTATTGATACTACCTTCATTAATTAATTGCCATGGAATTGAGTTGTTTTGGACCATTCCCCAATGTTGCCAGGTGTACGTACATGAATCGTTCAATCCATCGAGTGTCAAATTTACTATATCAGTAAATTCACTGAATGAATCAGGCTGTGTTGCGTTTTCATCAACATAACGTGAAAGAAGAATGTTTATTTTCGAACCATCTTCTGATTTCCCGGATAAAATATTGAACTCATTTGAAGCAATGAATTCAGAAGGAAAACCGCCCTCATTTTGAAGTCTAATAGGGGTGTTAACCACCATTTCACTGTAAACTTCCCATGTGAATCCAGGAGGTTTCACTTGGTCGTTTTCATCCCAAAAGAAACTTCTTGCGGCAAAGAAATGAGCCATTCTTAGTGTATTTACTCCATAGATTGAGTTGTTGATGTTCCCCTCCCATAGATCATTGTATATCGTCAAAACACTGGTAAGATATGCTTGACTAGCCGGGCTTTGAGCATAAACTGGTATATTTCGATTCCATTCTGTAATGTAAACAGGCGTATTCTCTGGATAACCATATCCCGACAAAAATTTGCCTATTGAAAGGGTGGGATGGGTAAAAAATCTCGTCGTTTGAGACGGATTGATTCTGTATAAGTGGGCATAAACAGCATCTATTGGTTCATTATTTTGCTGAGCGATTTCTAAAAATGCACCGGAAAAACCATCTTCACCTTCATCCAATGTAATCGCGGCTACTACATCGATTTCATCACCAAACTCAGCTGTAACGGCTGAATTCACTTCATGGTATAGGTAGTAATATTCCTCAGCAGTGCCACTCCACCAATCTCTCAAGTACGGTTCATTCCAGACTTCAACTACATCGAAACTGTCGAAATAAAATCCGTTATTCCAACCGTTTCTGTAATGTTTCAAAACTTGCACAGCAGCTTGTGCAAAAACGCTGAAATTATCAGGTGGTTCTCGCCAATCAGAACAGTCTTCGAATGTAGGATATGCTTTGGGGTAACCTAAGCGCCAATACACACTCGTGTGAGTAGTTGCCATTGTAGCCTGAACTCTTTGGTCAGTTTCTGAAAAATTATAATTGGAAATGTTTAGTGGATCATGTCCCTCATAAATTGGCACTCCATTTTCATTAGAATGTACCCAAATACGATTCATATCACCTGGCCCTTCTCCGTGAGTGCGAGATGATGGTATTTGCATTTCATTGTATTTCTCAGTATAATTTGAACCATACCAAATTTGTTGACATCCCTCAATTTCCCAAGCTTTCCTTATTAGAGGGCCATTATTCACCCCATGAATAGGAGCAATCCTTCCGAATTCATCTTGAAAATGAATAGTTGCATTAAGATTAGGAGTGTCGAAAAATTCACACGATCCATCGTCAGATGTTGCGGCGGGATCAAAATTTATTGCGTTTTCATTTGTACATCCATCGATTTCAGAAATTTCATTTCCATCGTTGGAATCATTATTCCCTAAACATCCTGGGAAAATGAGAATGAATGTGAAAAAGATTGCCGGAAAAATGCGCATATCGATTCAAACCATTGTTGGTGCAGGGTGATCGTCCCCTTTATCATCAGGTTTGCGAACTCTTGTCCATACATTTGCCATCAATTCATCATGATGATGCATGCAATAGTAGAAGCGTCGATATGCTTCTCTGAATGAGTATGCTTTCTTACCAGTGGCAACGAGGAAACCTTCCGGTGAGAGGCGTGAAATCACTTCACCTTCAACGGTACATCCGGGGTGGTCACAGTTAGGCATCCATCATCACCTGTAACTCGCATCACTTGAATCATTGTGATGATTCATTTGTTTTCTTCCCCTTCCTCTGAATTTGGTTCTATTACTACCAATGCCATGTTAGCTTCCACATTATCTCCTTCTGAACAATTTACTGAAGTAATGGTTCCTGAGATAGGTGCAGTAACTTCATTCTGCATTTTCATTGCTTCAAGAATTAGAATCACCTGTCCTTCTACTACCGTTTCACCTTGTGCAATTTCTAGTGTGACAATTTTTCCAGGTATGCTAGTAGATACCGTTCCAGATTTGACCCTTGAACCTCCACTACTACTTCTTCTACGAGGGGCGGGCGCGGAACCAGTTCCTTCAGGTAATTTCACGATGTATTCTACCCCTGATACAGTTGCACGTAGTTGGCCATTTTCCATTTCATCAATCTGAATGGAATAGGTTTCTCCATCAATATCGATATCGTAAGTCTCCGTCACACATTCACCTCCATGTACTTCTCGAACTTCTTGCTCTCATGAGATTGTTTCTTCCGAATCTCATCCTTCTATGGTCCTGAGCAAATGCAGGCCCCGGCAATCGACCAATATTAGAACTGTCATCGATTATTTTGGATGTATGGATTTTTACAGCCATTGCAATAGCAAGGTGAATTTTGTTATCAATTTGACTAATTTCAATATCCCTTGAGTCTCTCAGGATTCTTCCAATTTCAGAAGAAAACGAGGTATTATCTTTCATGATTTGACCTCAGAGGGGGATGTTACCATGCTTTCGTGCAGGTCTAGATTCTTCTTTATCCATTAGATGCCCTAGAGCCCTAGTGAGACGTTCTCTTGTTTCAGATGGATCTACAACGTCATCCAAGTACCCTAAGGATGCTGCCTTGTAGGGCGTTGCGAATGATTCAGTGTAATCCTCTACTAGTCTAGCTCGTTCTTGTTCAGGGTTGGCAGATGATTGAATCCTCTTCTTGTGAATTATCTGAACTGCCCCCTCTGCTCCCATTACTGCTAATTGAGCAGTTGGCCATGCTATGTTGTAGTCTCCACGAATATGCTTTGATGACATGACATCGTATGCCCCTCCGTATGCTTTCCTAAGAATAACAGTCATCTTTGGGACAGTGGCTTCAGCATATGCATAGAGAAGTTTTGCCCCATGTCTGATGATTCCGCCCCATTCTTGACCAGCACCTGGAAGAAATCCAGGGACATCCACAAGAGTTAGTAGTGGAATGTTGAATGCATCACAGAATCTAACAAATCTAGCAGCTTTTACTGATGCATCGATATCAAGACAACCTGCTAGGAAATTTGGTTGATTAGCAACAACTCCAATGGAATGCCCATTCAGTCGAGCGAATCCACAGACGATGTTTTGAGCAAAGTCTGCTTGAACTTCTAAGAATGCTCCATAGTCAACAATTCCTTCAATTGCCGTCAGTACGTCATATGGTTTTGATGGATCTTCGGGGACAAGATTCCGGAGTGTTTCATCATCTACACTTGGAAGACCTGAGGTTTTTGTGGGTGTTCGTTCAAGATTGTTACTAGGTAAATGGCTGAGTAGATTCCGTACTAATTCTATAGCCTCTTCATCGGAATCAGCCGTAAAATGAGTCACTCCCGAACGACTAGCATGGGTATTTGCACCTCCAAGTTCTTCAAAAGATACTTCTTCATTGGTTACTGTTTTGATTACCTCTGGTCCAGTGATGAACATGTGTGCAGTTTTATCGACCATAATGACAAAGTCGGTGATTGCAGGACTGTATACTGCTCCTCCAGCACACGGCCCCATGATGACGGAAATCTGTGGAATAATTCCACTTGCTCTAACATTTCTGAAGAAAATTTCAGCATAGGATCCCAATGAAGCAACACCTTCCTGAATTCTAGCGCCTCCACTGTCGTTCATCCCTACAACGGGCGCCCCTGTCTTCAGAGCCATGTCCAATAATTTGCAGATTTTTAGACCATGCATTTCGCCAAGACTTCCACCATATACAGTAAAGTCTTGAGCATAACAATACACTGTCCTACCATCTACCATCCCATAACCACAGACTACTCCATCGCCGGGGATTACATTTCGATCCATTCCGAAATCAGTACAACGATGTTCGACCAATGCATCAATTTCTTGGAAAGTACCTTCGTCAAGGAATGCTTCAATTCTTTCCCTAGCAGTCATTTTTCCTTTGTTATGTTGGGCATCAATTCTGTTTTGCCCACCTCCAATCTCAGACTGTCCTTTGCGCCGCCTGAGGTCTTGGAGGCGCTCCTCTGTCGTCTCCATGATATCCCCATTCTACGATGTTGCCCATAATTCATGCCCTTCGCAGGTTTGGATGTGAGACGGTTATTTCAAGACGAACGAGCGAACTCGCAATCCATGGACCCCCTCCGCATAGTCGTGGCCAAGCCCGGACTCGACGGACATGATAGGGGTGCAAAAGTTGTGGCTAGAGCACTAAGGGATGCAGGACACGAAGTCATTTACACGGGATTGAGAAGAACTCCTGAGGAGATTGTTCGAATCATTGAGGATGAAGATGCCTCTATCATTGGTCTTTCTTCATTATCCGGCGCACATGGTTTTCTCTTTCCTCGAGTTTGTGAACTATTGAAAGCGGCTGGTTTAGATGACGTAGTGGTTTTTGGTGGAGGCATAATTCCTCAATCTGATAGGCCTGCCTTGTACGATTCTGGAGTTAGGGCAATATTTGGCCCGGGAACTCCAACTGATGATTTTATTCTCTTTCTCAACGAGGTACAGGAACGAAGAGTTTCAAATCAGCCTGTTGGAGTAGGTTCCTCTGATGGTTGGCATTGGGGATGATTCAATGACCAATTCGGAACTTGCATCTCAAGCTGCTGCAGGTTCAAGGAGAGCACTTGCTCGTCTTCTGACTTTGATACAAGATGGGGAATCTGAATCTATCGAATCGGTTGCAAATATTGAGAATGTCAAATCAATAGGGATTACAGGGCCCCCGGGTGTTGGTAAATCCTGTTTGACTGATTGTCTAGCCTCATTTTGGGCAGGTAAAGGTGAACGAGTAGGAGTATTATGTATCGATCCGAGTTCTCCAATCACTGGTGGGTCTTTGTTGGGCGATAGAATGAGAATGGAACAAAGTGGAGTAGATGATAGGATTTTCATTCGTAGTGTTGCGACCAGGTCCTCATTTGGAGCTCTTCCATTTCGGCTTAAAGCCATGATTTCGGCTCTTTCTCTTGCAGGAATGGACAGAATATTGATTGAAACTGTTGGAGTGGGTCAGACCGAAATTGGAATTGTTTCAATGACTGATTCAGTTCTACTTGTAGATGGCCCCGATAGAGGAGATATTGTGCAGGCTGAGAAAGCCGGATTACTGGAATTAGCCGATGTAATTGTAGTAAACAAAGGAGATTTAGATGGAGCAGAACAGGCTGCTGCGAACATACGTTCTGGACTTGCATTGGGTAATTCTGAATCAATTCCTGTTTTGGTAGTCAGCGCGTTGAATAAAATCGGAATAGATGAATTGATTTACGCGTTAGAAAATGTCCAAGTTCGTTCTTCTGTAGAAGAAATAAGATGGCGACATCGCCTTACATCTGCTCTACTAGACCAGATTCATTCTGATTCAAAATTCGATTCTACAGTAAATGATCTGGTTGAAGGAAGGATTGCCTTAGAACAGGCGATTCAAATCATTTTAAACGAATAGTGACAAAAGTGAATACTCTGAATGCATGGTGAAGAAGATGGAAAATGAATCAACCATGGAGTTAATTCAACACAATCCTGATGACCATGTGCCTGCCTCTGTTGGAGGGCTCAATGGCCATGTTTTCCGTCGGTTGTTCCATGTCGGAATGGCAATAATTCCGTTTCTGTATTACTATTGGGACGGACTCGATTATTGGGCTTGGCTCATTTTTTCATTCGATCCCAAACAATTCGTTAGTTTCGTGGCATTTCTTTTCTTGATTATTGAAGGGATTCGTCTCAAATTTGGTCTTGTTGTGTTTGGTCAGCGTGATTATGAGAGTAAACAATTATCTGCATTTTTCTGGGGGGGTCTTTCTGTTTGTTTGGTGCTATTACTTGCTCCTGAAGAAGGATTACAGAATAGTGCATTTGGGATGCCGCTAATTCTTAGTCTCAGTTTTATAGATCCATTAATGGGCGAATTAAGAAGAGCCAAATGTTCTGCAAGGACGGTAATAAAACTGGGATACGTAGGCACTTTTACGATTTGGGTGGCTTGCTCCTTAATTATCGAGACTCCTCTTTTCATTGCACCTTTCATTTCTGCAATAATAGTGGCATCAGAATGGCCTAGGTTAACATGGATTGATGACAATGCTACAATGTTATTGATTCCACTAGCGTTCTTACTATTACTTGCTCCATTTCTCTGATATTTTTAGGGGTTAACTCGGGTTAGATTTACAATCCTGATAATTGTGGCACCATACATGGCAACTAATGAAGAGTCAGTTTCAGGGTCGGATGAGAGTTCCGAAATTAGTGGAAATGGAGTTTCTCAATCAACATATGTCTTTGTCTATATCTTGGCCATGGTCGTTTCAGCTTGGATTTTCGTACGTTATTGGTGATTCGCAGTTCAAATCTCTCCATAGGTCTCAGCGATGTGTGGTATTTCTGGACTTTTTGGTAACGATGACCCTCATCTGTGTTCAAAAATGACTTCTTGTCTGAACCATAGAGGGCCAGATGGCAACGGTATTTGGGCTGAATCGATAGGTCGGAAGGGGAACATATCTCTAGGACATACTCGTTTGGCTATTATTGATATAATGGGCTCTGATCAACCAATATTCAGTGATCACGGGTGCGTCTTAGTTCAGAATGGTGAGATATACAATCATTTGGAGATTAGAAAAAGTACAGCATACCCGTGGAGAACGAATGGTGATGGTGAATCCATACTTGCTGCCCATCGTGAATCAATAGACTCTCCACAAATTCATCCTGAACCTCCAGATGGTCAAAGGAGAGGCTGGTTTAGTTGTTCATCAGGGTCTAATCGGGCCACTCGGCATGTAGAATGGGTAAGTCGTTTGAATGGAATGTGGGGTTTTGCATTATGGGATCCAAGGAGTCAGGAATTGATTCTTTGTAGGGACCCAATGGGAATTAAGCCATTAATGAAATGGCAGTCGAATGATGGTACTTTGCTATTCTCATCTGAAGCAAAGGCATTCAGGTCACATCCTGAATATACCCCTGTTTTGGATTCGAGGGCATTATTCGCTCGACTTGCCTTTGAATATCCCCTTGATAACACCTCATTATTCCATGGAGTTGCTCAAGTACGTCCTGGAACTATTGAAACTTGGTCATTAGATAGTGATGGACGAGCGGTATTAACGGGGGTAGCGAGTTACACACAATTTCGAAATAATCCGTCCCAAAAATGGGACCCTAAAAAATCTGCACACGAATTACTACATAGCTTGAGATTGGGTTTAGCCGATCGATTAAATTCTGATGTTCCAGTTGGTGTTGTATTATCTGGTGGCCTTGATTCAAGTTTGGTTGCAGCTCTTGCAAGAGAAGCATCGGATATTGCAGGTAAACCAGTCCCTAAATGTTGGACTGTTACAGAGGATGAAGATAATCCCGACTACAAGGCCGCAGTTGAAGTTTCACAAGCACTTGATTTAGATCACAATTCTTGGACATTGGATGAAGATGTATTTTGGAAAAGACTACCTGATTTTTCTTGGAGCGGCGAAGATCTTGATCTTACAGTATTATTTTTCCAACCATTGTTTGAACGTATGTCCAAAGATGTGAAGGTAGGGATTTGTGGACAAGGAGCAGATGAAATCCATGCCGGATATCCTCGGCATTCTAATCTTTCAAGTCATGCAGCCGTAGTTTCTAATCGGCTTGAATCAATAGACCATCCCATTGCAAGAGGTTTGTCTTCAGGTTTACTAGGAGAAACAAGTCTAATTGGCATGGGTCAACCTTGGAGTGAGAATTTTCCTAATCCACAAGATGTATTTTCAGATATGGGGTCAACCCTCAATTTTGAGATGAACCGAGGACAATTGTCTAATTTCCAACTACGTTTGGTCGACAGGCATAGCATGGCTCATGGATTAGAGGTGCGCGTTCCATTCCTTTCCAAGCAGCATCTAGAATTATCTAAGCAATTACCGATGGATTGGCGTTTCCAATCTGGCCACATAGAGAAAAGAGCATTAAGATCTGCTGCGGCATTAACTGAACTACCTCGGCATATTGTTTCAAGGCCAAAATTACCTGCTGGAACTGCAACTTCTCCAGGTTTGATAAATTCGATAATTGATGAATTGAAGCCAAATATCAAGGAATGGAATTCAGAAATTCCATCCCTTTCCACTTTGTTAAATAAAATGCCAGATATTGCCATAGGATTCAGACTATTTCGCTCCCTACATTTAGGTTCAGATATATCTCCTCCAAGTTCATCGAAAGATTTGTTGGATTTACTTGATGATGTAGAACCATTGGAGTTGGTTTAATGACTGGTCTCAAATCAGCGGTTCCTGCCCTTCTTGAGATGAAATCAGAAATTAATGAGTGGTTGGAATTAAAACGTTCTCAAGTACCATTGCCATTCTATGGTTCATTTGATATTCGTGATGCTGGGTGGAAGGCTGTAGTAGTTGATTCCAATGCCTTCCCTGCTGGATTCAATAATATTAGCGAGGATGATTACGAATTATTGTCTCATGGAATTCATGATTGGTTTCAGAAGTGTGGGAAGTTGCCAAATCGTTTGTTAATTTGGCCTGAATCTCATACTAGAAATCCGAATTATATGGCAAATATCAGTGTTATAGGCGCCCTATTGAAAGACATTGAGTTTGAGGTTTTGATTGGGTCAGATATCCTAAACAGCCAAACAATCCATACTTCAAAAGGAGATATCGATTTGGCACACGTGGAAGTAGGAAATCAATCTGTGACAGCAGATGGTAAACCTATAGATATGATTTTGTTAAATTCAGATTTGAGTGAAGGGCCACTGGAAATTTCAGGAGTAAACATTACTCCACCCAATCACATGGGATGGCATTCTCGTAGTAAATGCCAACATTTTGAACATGTCTCAGATTTAGTACACGAATTAGGTGATTTAGTGGGAATAGATCCCTGGCTAATTGGCCCATGGGGATTCATCAGTAAAGGGAGATGTTTGGAAGATATTCAATGTAGAGAGAGATTAGCAGGAGAGATTCAGGAAGGATTGGATTTTATCAGTTCAAAGTATGAAGAGCATGGTATTAATTCCAAACCGGCTTTATTTGTTAAGAACGATAGGGGTACGTATGGGCTAGGGATTTTACGAGTGGAAAGCCCTGATGAAATTCTAAATCTATCAAACCGTAAGATGAATCGATTGGCCTATGCCAAAGGGGGAGTCTCTGCGGAGGATTTCTTGCTTCAAGAAGCAGTGCCTACTTATCTAAAGTCATTTGATTCAGTTTTCGAACCAGTTGGTTATGGCGTAAATGGTCGTGTGTCTTCATGGTTCCATCGTTCTAATCAGAAGTATGGCGTTCTAGATAATTTGAATACACCTTCAACTCGCTTTATCCTAGACAGTGATTTGTCTCCTGAAGCAGAATCATTGGTAATTGGGCGACGATGGTTGCACACATTGGTTGCTGAAATTTCTATGATTGCAATGGGTAGAGAGATGCAGTCTCATGATTCATCAGATTCAGAACTTTGATCTTCTTCCATTCCCACTATTTCGTAGTTTGAAGGGAAAAGTGCGATTGCTACGCCAGCAACGCAACAGAGTAATGCCCATGTGTAGGATTTTTGCACAATCATTAGTTCAAGTCCAATTACCATTAGAATTAGCCCACCGATATTTGATGTCCATACAAGGGTCTTGAATGTAGAAAGAGTAACTCCACTAGTTCTGCTGGAACGATAGGGCCCAAATTCAGCTCCGAATCTCACAGGGTCTGACTCCTCCTCATCCATGTTGCGCCGAATGATGGGAATGACTTGAACGCTCTGTTATTTCACAGAAGACCTAACATCGATTGATTCAAGCAGGATATCGGACGCCATTGGTCCGGGTGACTACATGCACATTGCTATGCTGAGTGCAGAATACCCTCCGAGATGGGGGGGGATGGGGTCTACAGTATTCCATCTATCTACTGCATTAGTGGCACAAGGTCATCGTGTGACTGTGATTACAAGGAATGGTGGAAAGGGGAATCCACCAGAATTAGACGGTGTTTCGGTACGAATGGTTGGATGGGCTAGGATTCCGATGGCATTTACACGGTCTTATGGTAAATCCGCATTGAAGGAATTACGTCGCCTTCATTCTGAAGATCCTGTGGATATCGTTCATCTCCACTGTCCAATGATTTCGTGGTCCAAGAAACAGTTTGAAATTTGTAAACGAGAAGTTTCTCCAGTTGTTTCTTCATTACATGGTTCTTGGTTAGGAGAGAGAGACGGATTACGTATTGCTTCAAAACAGAAAGAGGCTGCGGTGTGGGCAAATCCCAACGATATAGCGATACTACTTACCGGAGGATTCTATTCTAAATTTGAGCGTGCTGCTTTACACAGTTCAAGTATCTGTGTTGCTAATTCTCAAGCAACAAGACAGGATTTTGTTGATCGATATTCTCCCCCTGATGATTGGGACTGTGAAGTTGTTCATTGGGGAGTAGATACGAACATGTTCTCACCCTTAGAATCAGAAGATGATGATTCAATTCGTCAGAAGTATGGCGTCTCTGGCAGTGGTAAATTATTGCTAGCAGTTGGGAGATTAGCCGCTAGGAAGGGATACGCTTCTCTATTACGTTCATTTGCGAAGGTGAATCCACAATCAAATGATATCCGCCTAGTCATAGTTGGCAGAGGTCATTTGAGAAAACGATTGGAGAAATTAGCTTCTAAATTAGGTATTCGTGAATCAGTCACCATTGAATCTGGAATGCCCTTTGAAGAATTAGCCTCTTTGTTTCGTTCAGCAGATTTGGTTGTTTATCCCTCATATTATGAGGGTCAGGGTTTGATTCCACTAGAGGCTATGGCTTCTGGGACTCCTGTGATTACCGTTAATCATGGGCCTCTTCCTGAGATGGTTGATGATTCCGTGGGCCGTTTGTTCAAAATGGGTGATTGCGATTCAATGGCTGCAGCAATTCTTGATGAGATCAATGATGTAGATGGTCTCAAATCCAAAGGAATTGTTGGTCGTTCAAGAGTATTGGAGAAATTTACTTATGAGATCAATGCAACTAGATTTTCTGAAATATACCAGAGAGTAATGTGACTATCGATCTATCATTATTATTGCATCTGTTGGGCATGCTAGGACACATAAACGACATCCAGTACATGGGTCACGAAGCACCTTTGCTTTTCGATTTGAATCAACTTGTATGATGGGGCTTGCCATTGGTTTTTCATAGAGTTCGATGGCATCATCATCACAAACAATCGTACATTGGTCACATCCAATACATAGTTCCTCCTTGACAAATGCAACTGTTGTTTCTCCACCTTTGATAGTTGCTCTTTCTTCTGCCTTAGCTGCATTTAGTGCCATTCGAATGCGTCTTTGTGTGTCACCTCGGCGAGAAGCTACGTCCTCCCTCGTCGACATTGTACATGGGTGGAGCCTCTCATTCTCAAGTCTTGGGTTGTTCAGTCGAATTGATGTCCTAATGTCTGCCCGTTGATTTATGGGCGAGGATTCGGTAGTTCCTCTATCAGATGTAGACCCCGAGAAGTGGTATCAAGATTCAATTGCGATTATCATGCTTTTGTTGGGTCCAGCATTATGGTTAATCTTAGTCACGCAATTGAGTTTCAAGGTAGGGTGGCTCGCTTTTATTTGTCAAGTTCAGATTGGTTTCTACACTTGGTTAACCATTATTGCTTACGGTCATCGGCGTGCTGCAAGATGGACCTGGTGGGGCGTTTTGATTACTGCCGCACTTGGAGTTTGGTCATTGGTAGTAGCGTTGTTGTAATTACGCTTGCTTCTTTTCCTCTATTTGCCGTGCTAAGAAGGATACAACATCTAAGATTTCAAAGTCATGTCTTGGGTCCCCTTCAAATTTGAGGCATTCAAAGTGGGATACACACTTTGGACACGTTGTTAGCATTATTTCTGCACCTGTTGCCCGTACTTCCTCAAATCGTTCGATACGAAGCGCACGTGAATTTTCATTACAAGACATCATACTACTTACACCACAACATAGAGCATCTTCTCCATGATGTTCCATCTCAACAAGATCAACTCCTTCAATTCGATTTACTAAATCACGTGGTTCATCAAAGAGATTCATTTGGCGCCCCAATCTGCAAGGATCATGATAGGTAACAGTAGTTCCTTCAGGAACAGCCGCTTCAAATTCGTACCCTGACTCAATCAAGAATTCAGTAGTATGCATGACTTTGAGGTCATCTAGTTCGTAATCCAAAGCAAATGTGCGGAAACATTCAGCACAAGATGTAACCAATGTTTCGATTCCACTTTCTCCGAGTTTCTTTTGGTTGTATGCTTTCAATTTCTCGAAAACTTCGGTCATACCCTGCCATTTCTGATCATGTCCGCAGCATTTGAGGAAGTCTCTACCAAGATATGAGACCTCGATTTCAGCATCTTCAAACAAGGTGAACGCAGCATCAGTGGTTTGGCCTAGATTCATTTTTCCTTCATTCACATGGCTGAAAATCATCTCTTGGTCTATGTAATCTACACAACCGGGATAGTATCCTATAGAGGAGTCAATAGGGTATTCTTCAGTAGGTGCAAATTGGTCTTCTGCATTTTCGTCTGCTTCTGCAATGATGACTGCTTGTAGAATTGAATGAGGGATTACTGCCTCAGGGGCTCCTCCCACGATAAGGCTTCGTCTAATGTCGATGTACGAATCATAGTCGACTAATTGTGGACATGCATTGGTACAAGCGGAACATGTTAGACAAGAATATAGCGGGACTCCATCATCTTCATTGTTCCATGAATTATAGATGATGTTCAATTTATCACCTGCATTGAATAGTCGTACAGGACATGCATCATCACACAAATCACATCCATAGCATTTGTTCATTTCATATTCGTACCCTCTAGCCATACTGCGCATGAGGAAGAAGACCAATGCACCTACTCCTAGGCAAGGAATTACCAAGGAATAGGTTAGCTTAGCATCCAAACTCTTTGGATTCTTTTCAAATGTTGGATTTTCTAATGTGTAGTCGGATAATGTATCCGCATTGTAGATTGTAGATCCAGTGAGGATATTCATTTGGTTAACATCAGAGAGGTTTACTGCAAGTCCGTTTTCGTTCAAAATTAACGGTTGGAAGGCCGTAATAGATACATCTGTGATTACATTTCCAGTATCATCCAATCCAATGGTGCTAATACTGTAGTCGAGTGAATAGGAGGTGCCACTGCTTACCTTCAATGCTTGAGTGTTGCACGTATCCATTGAGGTTAATATTGCTCCACTCACGTCTTTAACAATCAATGAGATAGTATGGACGCCTGAACCTCTTATTGTGGTTCTAGCATTACAAGTAACATCAACGAAAACGGTGTCGACTCCAAGGTTCGGAACTTGCATGATTCCTGAAAAGGAATGAACTACAGCAGAACCATCAGAAGAACCAGGGTATGTGGACCCATTGAATAATCCATTTCTTCCGGAGGTGGAATCAACATGATTGTTCGCATTGTTGAAATCTATGATGTGACTTTGTGTCGGTTGGAAAATCCCCCAATTAGTGAATTGTTTAGCCGGCATCACGCAATGATCTTCGTAAGCCCAAGCCCCTGTATCGAAGTGTTCATCATTCCATGCATTTGATTTAGAAGATTCACTGTAAGATAGGCAAAGCCCCATCATTTGTTCATGATGATGGCTTTCTTCGATTGCAATCAAAGTATCTGCAGGTTGACTTCTAAGAGTCTCTAGTTCATCGATTTCTTGCATGGCTCCGAATCCACCCATGTCCCAGAATCCGTTATCGTAGACTGGCCAAGTTACTGAGCAGAGTAATAATGCAATCAGAAATGATCCGAAAGCAACGTTTCTATTACGGTTAGGAGTAATTCTTGCACCTTGTGTTTTCACTAAGAACCAACGAATGCCGAAATATAGGATTGCGAAAATGAACACTCCCGTGAGCAACCAAGGTATGCTGTTGAACACCTCTGCAAGCCATGGTTCTCGAGTTCCGCAGGATAATCCTGCATGGGAATTCATTTGACAGAAGTCAGTTCTATTCTTACCATATAAATCCAAGAAGATATTAATTGAATATACTGAAATGAACCATACGTGGGCAAGATAGACCATTCCAGCTGTTGCAAACCAAGGGTCTTCTACACCTCTCTTTTCTCTTCCACCTATGAATGGAGGTAGAGCCAGAATTGTTACTGGGATGCCAGTGATTGCAGCTCCCCACCAACCTGCATTCCACGAAATAATCGGTGTGCCGAAGAAGTTTCCAATAGCAGTAGGCAAAGGAATGTCAAATTGAGGCAAGTATTCTCCTAGCCGGAGATACCCATACGAGAAAAGCACATACCAATCTGGAAACACGAACCCTGCTTGAGCAAATGGGTCAGCAGCATTGTGGAGAGGAGGAGGAATTAGCCAAGAATAGAAACATAAAACCATTAACACTGCCATTGCGATAATAGTGTCTCGAAGAACTTCCTGTGGCCAAAATGCATGGCCTGTGAAAACCCTTCTCCGCTCTTGTTCTGCTTCAATTAATTGATCACGTTCCTGAACATAAGTGTCGGCGACACGGCCCAAACGTTCGATAATCCCCATTTTTTCACCTCCTATCAGTGCGGTTCAGCAACTCCTTGTACCCAAACGATGAACAAATGAACAATAATTAGTGTTGTAACAAGAACTGGTAGGATGAAAACATGGATGAAATACATTCGTGTAACTGCCTGATATGTCAGAGTACTCCCTCCAAACATTGCAGTAGCAACCCATGGCCCAATTAGTGGAGTGGCATTTGCCATATTGATTCCGATTGTTGCTGCACCAAATGCTAATGCATCCCATGGAAGTAGATATCCAGAGTATCCAAAGAAGATAGTGAAGAACATTAGAGCTACTCCGATAAGCCAGTTAAGTTCTCTCGGGTTTCGATATGCTCCTGTGAAATATACTCTACACATATGTAGGAAAACTGATGCTACCATGAAATGAGTAGTCCAATGGTGAATAGAACGGATGATGTAGCCGAACGGCAATTGAGTCATGATGAATTCCATACTCGCATATGCTGGAGTAGGATCTCCCTGCCCCCCTGGGACGTAGTAGATTCCTAGAATTGTTCCCGTAATCACTAGGATGATAAATGCCAAGAAAGAAATTCCTCCTAGGCAATACAATGGATACCAATACCAAATGATTCTCAATTTATATTTCTCAGCATGAGTAAGTGGCATTTGGCGATGCATGCTGTAATACGCATCTCTAGACATGGCCCAATAATCCTGTATTCTGAATCGCGTATCCATCCATGAGAATGCCCAAAGGAATGTCTTCTCCATTAGCCCCATTCCTCCTACAGTAGAGGTAGTTTGAACCGCTCTCAAGATCTCCTTTCTAGGTACTTCTTCTCGTTCCTTTCGAAGAGTAAAAGCGACAATAACAAGAATGACTGCTAGGAAAATCCAGAGTATTACAGATTCAATCATTTTTTCACCTCAGTCACAGAATGTATACCAGTCAATGTAGGTCGGTAATGCTTCAATTACGCCTCCATTGACCTCAAATGGGATTAACGGCATGCCCACTGGAGCAGGTCCACCTGTTAATTTGATTCCAAAGTATTCGAACATGGTTCCGTTTGTTCTGTTGCGATTCTGGTTTTTCTCTATCATGGTGGGGTCATACCTACTTGAATGGCAAATACAGAACAATTTGTTTCCACCAGAGTCTGTGCCACCTGGATACCAGGTGTCTGCAGTAAAGTCGTTTGGAACGAGTTGCCATCCTGGAATGCAACATAGATGTGGGCAGCGACTGAATACAATAATCATATTATTGTGGATTGCAAGATCTGCATATGTTGCATCTTCCTGCATGTCTCCACCATATCCAATATATGCTCCAGATAGGTCGTATCCATCTCCGAATTGGAAGCGCGGTTTGTTTTCTACTGCAGCAGTGCCATCATTTTCCTCATGGGGGACATAAATCACAGTCACGGGGAGTCCACTCCAAACACCTGCTGCACCTGCCATTCCAGTAGATGAGTTGGCAGCTTCGGCTTCGAAAACTGATTTAGTCATTGGTTCCAAATGCAGATTGCCATACCATGCTGTGTCTTCCGCTCCAGAAGGTACCCAGAATCGTACTGCTGCATCTCCTCCAGCACTATCTGCAGTACCCATCAAGAGTGAAGCAAAACCAATGGAACCAAGAGACGCAGCAGCGATAACACCTGCTGCACTATTGAATGAATGACGAATAAAATCCCGTCTGTCAATCATTCTAGTTCCTCCAATAGTAATTTCTTCAATCTCACTTGGAGAGGGGCGTAACTTGAATTTTCTACTCATTGTAACCCCTCATGCCTCGTATTTTTTCCACGTGTCTGTGTCTTTAATTGGAATATATTTGTTTCTTCGATGCTTTACAATTACCAAATCAGGTAGTACAAAGCGAAGGTAAATCACTCCCATCATAATTAGAGTGAGTAGGGTCATGCCTAGGTGGAAAGAAAGTTGCTGTTGGTCCCAATGATTTAGTAGACCATAAGTTAGAGTAAATGACCAATATGTTGTCCAAAATACACCCCAAACAAAGAAGAGGACTACTAACCCTGATTCTGCAGCTGGAGATATACTAGCTCGTACAACAGTTCCAGGTTCAGGCTTATTGAAAACGCCATGGTTAATCGCTGATTCGTATTGTTCTTCACTTAGAGAAACACCTTCTAGTGCTGTTTGGGCATCTGCTATCGAGACTTTCCCTGACTTTACTTCTTTAAGCAACGTGAGGACCTGGTCATTATTCACAATTGATCCCCCCTTCTGAGATGTTTGATGCGGAGTCGGAGTAAATTACTCCTACCTTTGTAATGGCTACTGAATCCATATCTTAAGAAGAATCCACAAAAAATGAGGACGAGAATAACTGACAAGAATCCGAGAAGCCCCAACCAATGTGCTCTGAATTTGGCTCCCATGTGGTGCAAATCAGCGTGTCCTGAAGAGGGTGGAGCAGGAGGTTCAATGTTCCCGTCACCGGAGAATACTGTTCTTCTATTCCCATCATCTTCTCCTTCAATAATTACTGCTGAAAGTCGATTCCACATGTCTTGAGGTCCAGGTACACCGTCTCCATTGACGGAATTGCCAACTAACCAAATTGTAACTGGGCCGCTCTCTGTGGCGGGGGCAGTCCAAACAATGTTCCACATTCTAGATTCTAAATTGGCTCCAGCCTTGGTGTGAGTGAGGGTTTGTTGATCATCACTTGCAGGGCCATTGAATGTCTCTGGAGACGTAATCACATGATTTTCTGAACCTTCTCCCGCACCAAGAATGCCTTCTGAGACTCGCATGGAGAATCCTGCGCTGTAGTCCGTACCTCCACCATGGTATTCTGCCCCGCCAATAATTTGAATCATCATTTCATATGTTTCCCCAGGAGTATAAGTGGTCGGGACGTCGTCAAGAATTATTGTGACACTGTCGCTCGGATCTGCATTATGGCAAGTACATCCTGAAATCGCAACATCTCCTTTTCCATCTTGGTCGAATCCGATGCCACCTGGCCACGCGTATACCGAAGAGGGGCTAATTGCTAGAATCGTGACTAAGAGGCACATGGCAATTACCCTTCTCAAAGGTGCAGTCCACGGACTGTCAGTGCCCATACTTCGACCGACCGGAAAAGGGGATATTAACGTTGGCTACGTGAATCGTTTTTTCGGTGGACAGCGGGGCATCTAGAACTCTGGTAATACTGTCCTTTTTATTCAAAAATTAGGTGCACTATTTATTGGCTAATTTTTCCGCATGATTCAAACCCCGTCACCTCCGTTCCAACATTATGGCGGGCCGAACTTGGAAGAACACGTATCGTCTCTCAGATACTCAACTTGAGCAGTTAGACCGTGCTGAATCATTGTTGGAATCAATGGATTTAGGTCATGCAGAAGAATTACTTCTTGGTATGCTTGGAGAGGATCCATTATGCATTCCAGTTCTCTCCAATTTAGGTCATTTATATGGTCGTCACTTATCTGAATTTGAAAAAGCTGTTGAATATTATACGAAAGTACTCGAAATTGAGCCAGATAATGCCTGGGCTAGAGATGAGCGAAGAAGGTATCAAAGATATTTGACTTATGATGAGGATTGAGTGGGAAAATGCATGATGGTTCCCTTCTAATAATTGGTGTAGGTGGGGTTGGTTGCCGTTGGGCAAAATCTGCTTATTCAGGATTAGAATCTGTCTCTGAACTTCTTCTTGTTGATGCGGATCCTAATTCTTTTGATAATTCTCCTGAAGCATCGACTGTACTCATTGGCCCTGAGGATGTAAATCAAGGCATCATGCCTGAAATCTCTAGTACATGGGCTAGAGAGTTTGCTCATGTATTTAGTCGAATGTTGGACCGATCTGAACTGGTTTTGATTTCAACTGCATTAGGAGGAGGAGTTGGAGGGGGAGCGAGCATTTGGATTGCCGAACAAGCACGTGCTTCTGGTGCTTTGGTGGTTACTATCGCAGGTCTTCCTTTCGATGACCAGGTCTCTAGGATGCGGTGGGCAAGACTTTCCAGACCTCGATTAGAGTCTGCATCTCATGCCACAATTGGAATTTCACTCTCTTCACTATCACAACGTAGTGTGAAAAGAGGTATACCTTGGGAAGATGGTGGAGGATGGGTTTCGAGTCTAGTAGGGGGTTTAATTCGCACTCAAGCACGGATGGGGGTAATTAACCTAGATTTGATGGATTTACGAACAATTCTATCTCAAGCTGGTAGGTCAACAGTTCTAGTCGGCGAAGGAATGGCAATTGATCCGGAACGATTATTCCGATCAGCATTTGATGCCCCCCTTGAGAGAATGGACATCGCAAATGCAGCAGCTTGTTTACTTCATATCGAAGGCGGAGGGGCAGTTTCGTTAGGCGATTTTGATCAGATTGCTGCAGCATTTACTAGAGGTTTGCATGAAAATTGTAATGTGATTTATGGAGCATCTATCGATAAGGAAATGACTGGAGAAGTTAGAGTGATTGCAGTATTATCTGGACTTTGAATGTTAGATTTCATTCAATTCGTTGGTCAATTCTTCTATTTCCAAATCTGTTTCTTCATCCTCATCATTAATCTCGGTACGTGTTGGCCTTGAAATTGTGGTTTTCATCCCAATTAGTAGAGTAAGTGCTGTTAGGATATGTCCTGCTCCCAATGTTTGCGAAATATTGCCTAGAATAGGTAGAGATTCTGTAAGTCCTGACATTACAGTAATCGAACCAGCATATCCAAAGCCGAATGCAATCGCCCAATGTATTGCCGTATCTTTTGAAATAAATTTGATATTGCTTTTATTACGATTAGACATTGCCCATACTGCACTAACAACTGTGATGACCACTAGCATTGCTTCTTCCAATAACATGGCACTAGTTTCGTTCCCTGATAGTCTTGACCAAGCACTAGAAAGGTGCCATGCGATTAGAACTATCATCAGTTGACTTGTCCTATGAACTCTAGAACGGTCACCTTTCGTCCACGATGTATCCATTGGGATAATTCCATCCTTCGCAATTTGTAAGAATAGAGCAATTACAGAAAAACAAACCAGTGTGTAAATTCCCCAAGAAAAAAGCAATGGATTAGTTCCAGTAATGTTTGGTATTGCAATTCCTCTTAATATTGCAATAATGATGGAAAAAATGAATGCACCTAGGAAGAGTCTCCTCAAGTCCCACGATTTAGGAGTAATTTCTTCAGAACGTTTGCTTGATTTAGACCTGATGATTAGGTCTCGAATACTACTTCTGAGTGCTAACCCTTGGCCAATAGACCAAATCACAAATAGAGATGATAGTGCGATAGCCCACAGGTCTCGAATATTCTTATCCCCGGCTATGGTAAAGAGAATAGTTCCAGATATCAATGTCATGAGAGATATTGGGAGAAATAATGGCCCTAAGATTCGCCCCAATGCAGATGAATAGCCATCTACTAGAAGCCATTTTTTAATGTGCGAATTATTTCCTATTATTCCTATAATGCTGTATGACCCCATTGCAGAAGTGAAGATTATTGCAGCGAAACCAGGATCGTCACTTACGGTTGAAACAAATGCGAAAAGACCCCCTGTTCCCGCAATTAATAGGAAAACATGAGGAAGGGTTCGAGGAGCTAAAAGTGTCTTAATTAGATCCCATGGGCTCTCTATTGTAGACTGGGTATTCCCCTCCCGCATATGTAATCGCATGGTGGGGACTGAAATAAACGGTCAACCCTGCTGAGTACATGGCGGCCCCTTCTAAGGCAAAGCGTCCAAAGCGACGCTGGGTCGGAATTCATGTGTTCAATGATGTGGGAC
>Ga0208407_1000330_pt1 | contig 22409 bp, 17 predicted proteins | sample ETNtaG_9_FD_185775 | JGI IMG/M metagenome (GOLD analysis project Ga0208407, IMG submission 185775) | Marine microbial and viral communities from oxygen minimum zone, Eastern Pacific Ocean - ETNP201406SV69 (SPAdes) (version 2) | ecosystem: Environmental > Aquatic > Marine > Oceanic ...
GAGCAACTCGATTTTCGTGAGATAGAACAATTAGTAAAAGCCCAGATTTTACAAACTGCAGAGCGTGAAATTGTGCAGGGAGATTCCGCCGAAAAAGACAATTCAGACTTAGTGCTTGCAGAAGAAAGTTTAGAAAGCTCGAACCTTTCTGTTGATCAAACTCAAACTGAGCAGCAGATTTCTTTTGAGCCACTCGCCCAGGAAAATTCCAAAGACAACATTTCCGCATACGAGGATCTTTGTACCGCTTACGCTGAACCTTTGGAAAAGCTCTCTGCGAGTTTTAGTCCTGTGCCGGAGTGCTCCTCGCCTTATTTCCGTTCCAGAGTTGAGGATTATTATGATGAATTTGCAAATTTTTTTCGCCAATTGCACGGAGGAAATTTGCAGGTAATTGCCGCAAGTCACAATTTTACGCAGGAATTACTGATTCAGCGTGGACAGGAATACAAAGCTGCTGAACGTTGGGGTGTGGTAGCAAAAAATAATCAGGACGAAGATTCAGTCTATTTTCGTTCAACTGACGAAAAGGTGCCTTTTGTGGATCGTAAAGCAGAGTGGAGTATGCTGATCCAGGCCAGTTTACCTTTTATGATTCAACTCCCTGTTGAAAAGGCAAAGTCCATCGAAATTGAAAAAGACAAACTCTGTGTTTTTCAAATCGGAACTGCGTTTTTTGACCAGGGACATAAAAATAAGCGTGATGAATATCCGGACGTTTTTTTCAAATTAATGTTCGGAGGTCACCTTTTGTCCGGAAAAAATGCGGTAATTTATGTTGAGCAAGATCCTTATTTCACCACGACACTTGAGCAGATGTGGCACTGCCGTGGATTAGTATACCTCTTTATCATGGCAATTTCCCATCGTTTTGCGCTTGAACTGTCCTCTGCCATGCAGGAATTTTTAGTAGATATTTTACCGAACACCCTCCTTGTCAGCGGTGAAGTACCTTGCACTTCACCATTAGCGCCTGCTCTGAACCTGACGGAAACTTCATAAAATCGGACATCCAGGCAATTCCTTTAATTGCAGTTTGCTATTATCTTTTGAGTGCTGACTCTTGAGTTCCTTTATGTGATGCGATAAAACAGATGATATGTTAAACTTATCCAATTCTACAGAATTAAGCAGTTTGCTTAAATGGAGAGCTGATACTCAGCCGCATTAATCCCTAAATTTACCAGTAATGGAACCAAATGTCTGAAAAAAATCAATCAGGAAAAAGCGGACACCGCCGCTACTCAAAACTTGTCACTGAAACGAATGCCCGTGCCGCCAGCAGAGGGATGCTCTATGGGGTAGGTTTTAAAAAAGGTGATTTCCAGAAGTCGCAGGTCGGTATTGCTTCAACGTGGGGCACTGTCACACCCTGCAACATGCACATCAACGCTTTAGCGGAACATGCTGCCAGAGGCGTCAGGAAGTCAAAAGGAATGCCTTTGATTTTCGGTACAATTACGGTTTCGGACGGTATTTCCATGGGCACCGAAGGGATGAAATATTCACTGGTTTCACGTGAGGTTATCGCTGATTCTATCGAAACGGTAGTTGGTTGTCAAAGTTATGACGGTTTGGTCGCAATTGGCGGTTGTGACAAAAATATGCCTGGTTGTTTAATTGCAATAGCACGTTTAAATCGACCTGCTGTTTTTGTTTACGGAGGTACAATTCTTCCAGGAAAACACAAAGGTCAGGATGTGGATATTGTTTCTATTTTCGAAGCAGTTGGTAAAGAAGCAGCAGGGAAAATAACACAGGGTGAACTTGAGGAAGTTGAGTCCTGCGCCATTCCCGGAGCTGGTTCGTGCGGTGGAATGTATACCGCAAATACCATGGCGTCTGCGATTGAAGCGCTTGGAATGAGCCTGCCCAACAGTTCCGCGCAGGAAGCAGTTTCTGAAGATAAAGTAAGAGACTGCGTGGAAGCCGGTGAAGCGGTTTTGCGTTTGATCGAAGACAATATTTGTCCGCAGGATATCCTCACTCAGGAGGCTTTTGAAAACGCGATTACAGTGGTGATGGCTCTTGGCGGTTCAACAAATGCTGTTTTACATTTGCTGGCCATGGCTCATGCGGCAAATGTAAAATTGGAACTTGATGATTTTTTAAGAGTTGGCGAAAAAGCACCGGTGCTGGCTGATTTAAAACCAAGCGGCAAATACTTGATGAGTAATTTTGTCAAAATAGGCGGATTACCACCTTTGATGAAAATGCTGCTCAATGCAGGTTTGCTACATGGCGACTGTATGACTGTTACCGGAAAGACAGTGGCTGAAAATTTGGAAAATGTGAAACCTTATCTTGAAGGTCAAGACATCGTGCGTTCACTTGCGGATCCTATCAAAAAAACCGGACACCTTGTTATTCTCCGTGGTAATCTTGCTGCTGAAGGCGCAGTTGCGAAAATATCCGGAAAAGAAGGTGAATATTTTAAAGGTACAGCTCGCGTGTTTAATTCAGAAGAAGAGGCGCTCGACCGTATTCTGGATGGAACAGTAGTTAAGGGAGATGTGATTGTCATCCGTTATGAAGGTCCAAAAGGCGGGCCGGGAATGCGCGAAATGCTTTCGCCAACTTCCGCCATTATGGGGCGTGGGCTGGGACAGGACGTGGCTTTAATCACTGATGGACGTTTTTCAGGAGGTTCCCACGGATTCGTGATTGGTCACATTACTCCGGAAGCACAGGAAGGCGGTTTGCTAGCGATTGTTGAAAACGGCGATTCAATTATCATCGACATCCGGAATCGTAAAGTTGATCTGCAAGTTGCTCCAGATGAAGTGAAAAAACGTCAGGCAAACTGGAAACGTCCAGAAGCTCGTTATACACGGGGGGTGTTGGCAAAATACGCAAAAACCGTCAGCTCAGCTTCACTGGGTGCAGTGACGGATTTAAACTGAAAACTATTTTAAACTAATGCTTTCAGCAGAAAAATTTCAGCGAGACACTTTTGCTGCCCTGAAAAAAACGCAACGAAATTGCTGAAACCAGTTCACGGATTCTTTGGACCACTCCTGATGAACCGGGGCTTATGTCGCTGATTCCTCCGATTCACCTCGCCGTCCTTTATGCGGATACCATCTTCAACACTTTTTGGGAAGCCGTCAATACAGAGCAGTCGAATTCCGGTATGCCGAACAACGCGTTGCTTATTTCCGGGCCTTCCAAAACGGCGTATATTGAACAAACCCTGATTTACAGAGTTCACGGCTGCAAAGAGCTGGTTGTGCTTTTGATACAATGAAGAAAAGGACTTAAGAATAATGCAGCAAACAGACATCATCATCATCGGAGGCGGAATTGTAGGGCTTGCGACTGCATACCAATTCAGCCTGGATTATCCCCGCCTGAAAATCACTTTGCTGGAAAAAGAACCCAGCCTCGCAATTCACCAAACCGGACACAATTCCGGAGTTTTGCACACTGGAATTTACTATAAACCCGGTTCTCTCAAGGCACTCAATTGCCGTGAAGGGAAATCCAGCATGGAAGAGTTTTGCCGGAAAGAAGAGATTGATTTCGAAATTTGCGGAAAAGTAATTGTCGCAGTTTCGGAAAATGAATTAACTGCGCTCGAGACAATTTATCAACGTGGGAGAACAAACGGTGTACGTTGCGAAATGATTGGCGTAGAAAGACTGCACGAGTTGGAACCGCACGTTGCAGGGATTAAAGCTGTACATGTTCCGGAAGCAGGCATCGTGAACTATGGAATAGTTTGTGAAAAATTTGCGGAGCAGATACGTCAGCAGGAAGGTAATGAAATTATTTGTTCAGCAAAGGTGACCGCCATCCACCAGAAAACTCAACGCATGCTTGTGGAAACCGAGAACGGTGAATATGAGGGGCAATATGTAGTTAACTGCGCTGGTTTGTATTCTGATAAAATAACCTCCATGACTCAAAAACCGGATTCCAAAATTATTCCGTTTCGTGGAGAATACTATGAGGTACGTCCGGAGAAACATCATCTGTGCCGGAATTTGATATATCCGGTTCCGGATCCTGATTTCCCGTTTTTAGGAGTACATTTTACACGCATGATTGACGGTTCACTGGAATGCGGTCCAAACGCGGTTTTGGCTTTTGCACGTGAGGGTTACACACGCAGCACAGTTAATTTTCTGGAACTCGCAGAAGTTTTGAGTTATTCCGGATTTATGAAATTAGCGTTAAAATATTGGCGTGCAGGTGCAGGAGAGATGTGGCGTTCGTTTAGTAAAGCCGCTTTTGTCCGTGCCCTGCAGCGGCTGATTCCGGAAATAACCGCAGAGGATCTGGAAGAAGCTCCAGCCGGAATTCGCGCACAGGCTGTGCTGCCGAACGGAAAGCTTGTTGATGATTTTCTGATTCAGCAAAACAAAAACATGATCAATGTCGGAAATGCACCTTCACCCGCCGCGACCTCGTCACTCAACATAGGTAAGCACATTGTCGGAATTGTCGCCAAGAGGTTTTGAAGTGAGCATTAAAAGTTGACTCAAACCTCATTCTGCCAGCGCTGCAACACTTTCTCCAGTGCTGCTACCGGCAGGAAGAATTTACCACTTTTAGGCGGAACTAAGAACTCATTGTTTGGCCAACCCAGAGAAAATAAGTTTTCAAAACAAAATCTCCCGCTGGTACGAAGAGGACGTATTTCTAATATTTTGACAGCAGCAGGTGCAAAGATAACATTTGTTAAGCCTGCTCCGTGTGCTGCGATTACATGAGAAGCTGAGCGGAAAAGCTCCACTTGTTCCCGGATGCTCAGCTGCTCCAGATATACTTTATGGAACTCGTGCTTTTTCATTAAGCCTGAAAATTCCGACTCATTTGCCAAGTGACGTTTAACCGCTAATTTTCTTGAAACATAAATTCTTTGTTGAGATTTTGATTTTTGAGAAGAAAGTTGAGGGTATAAATTTTCCACAAAAGTTCTGATTTTTTTGATTTTTTCCACATTCCAGTCAGGAGCTTTCATTTCCGGAATTATGAGTTTTTCAACACGAAAAACATCTGCAGCTAAAATCTGCACCTCAAAACCTGCTTCTCTGAGAAAATCAACAAACACAAGCGGCATAAATTCCGGAACCAAGACCGGAAATCTGGGAGCGTCGAGCAAGTGTGGCAGCAGATCTGTCAGCAGGTGGTAATAACTGTAAATATGAGGAGAGATGCCTAAATGGTAGGTTCCGTTAAGCAGACGGGCATTTGCGGGATCAGTTAAACCTTGACTCAGACGTGCTTCAATGTGACGGCGGTGTTCTCCTGAAGCAGGGTTATTTTCCGGATTTGAAAGATGCCAGGGGTATTTCTGAAAATGAAACCAGATTTGATTTCCGGACTGTACTAAACCATCCTCAGCGGAAAGCAGTGCATTTTCAAGAATTAATTGCATGTTTAACTTTTGGTCAGCCAACACATACCACAACTGGTTACCGATAAAAAGGCTCTTAGTTGTCAGTGTTCACCCGTATTGACGTTCGTAGTAGTCTTGATATGCACCGGAAGTAATATTTTTAACCCAGTCCTGATGGTCAAGATACCAGCGGATGGTTTTGGCAAGGCCCTGTTCGAAAGAGTAATGCGGCGTCCATTTTAAAGCTTTTTCAATTTTTCCGGCATCAATAGCATAACGCCGGTCGTGCCCGGGACGGTCCGTTACAAAATTTATCAGTGTTTCACAGGACTCATCTCCACTTCTGCCCAATTCTCTGTCCAGTTCTTTGCAGACAAAACGTACAATGTCAATGTTGCTCCATTCGTTAGCACCACCAATGTTGTATACTTCTCCGGGGTCCCCTTGATGAAAAACTCGATCCAGCGCTTCGCAGTGATCCTCAACAAACAGCCAGTCACGAACATTTTTCCCATCTCCATAAACCGGAATTGGAAGATTCTGCAGGCAATTATTTATCAGCAAAGGCAGTAGTTTTTCAGGAAACTGAAAAGGCCCGTAATTATTTGAACAGTTGGTTGTAACAACGTTCATTTTATATGTGTGGTGCCATGCACGCACCAAATGATCACTGGCCGCTTTTGATGCAGAATAAGGTGAGTTTGGAGCATAAGCAGTACTTTCAGAAAATTTGCCCTTTGAACCAAGAGAGCCGTATACTTCGTCTGTACTCACATGCAGGAATCGATGTGCGCTCAATTCTGCACCCCAAAATTTAAGGGCTGTCTCCAGTAGATTGAAGGTCCCGGTTATATTTGTTTCAATAAAATCAGCAGGACCATGGATACTTCGGTCTACATGAGATTCGGCGGCAAGATGAATAACCGCTTCTATGTTATACTCTGAAAAAGCTTTTGAAATATCACTGGGTTTTCGCAAATCACCAAGGACGAAACGGTAATTTGGGTGAGTTTTTATTTCCTGGAGATTTTCCAGATTACCAGCATAAGTCAGGGCATCAAAATTGATGACCACATCATTAGGATGGTTGTGAAGCCAGTGCAAAACCAAATTTGCTCCGATGAAGCCCGCACCACCTGTGATCAGCAAGTTCATGTCTGTTTCAGAAAGAAGCAGTCAATAAATCGAGGCGCCATTGAGGGGAATTTGTATTATCAACCAGTTCAGGACGTGGCAATATTTTTGCTGGACGTATTGCTAAGACATTTGAACTAAGTTCTAGGTGAAATAAACCCTTTGTTTTACCGTCACTCATGAAAATATCTCCGCCTGTTTGAGAATCATATATCCCGAAGCCCATTCCAATAAACAAGCCAAATGCTGATCCTTTGGTAACATATTTAGGAAATAATTTGTCTTCTTTATCTTCTTCCTGCAGAGACCAAAAAGCCAGTCCGGAAACACCGCCTATCGCAGCACCCCAGAGACTACTTTTAAAGACTATTTCTAAAGTTTGCGCACGCGCGTCAATAGTACCGCCAAATAATAAGCTAACGGAAAGGGCACATATACCCAAAGTTCTTTTTAGCCAATTCATTCAACCCTCCATGTTATGGCATTTTGTTAATTGTTAATTGCAGATTTCTGCTCTGCAGTTTTTATCTTAAAAAATTTAATGCAATTTGAATGCAACTTAGTTTATAAGTCATTGATGAAGTATGAGTTAAAATTAGATTGCAGATCAGTTATGACTTAAAATTCTTTATTTATGTTTCAAAGAGTAATTTGTGCATAAACTAGGATCTTTAACAGTCATAACTTATGAAATCATGATTAAAAAGAAATTCCAAAAATCTTTAAAATTAGAAAAAACAGCAAAATTACTCCACCTGCAATAACGAGGTGCATCATAAAGTCATTTTTCATACGTTATTTTAAAAGGAGAAAATTTATTAACCTGAGCATGATAATTCAGGATTTGCTGAAATAAGGATTTCAAATTGAGTTAACAAATCACTGCGTGCTTCTGTTTTACGGAACAGGGAAGAATAGTTGTTCCTGACTAAAACCGCAAACGGCGTTTCCTGTTCTTTAGAGCAGCCCATTATTTGAGCAAAAGCTGTCAAATGTTCACCCTTGCCGCGGGCGGCATCCTCATTCAAAAACACCCACTGAGTCTCCAGGAAATGATTGCGTTGATGTTGTGAGTAATCCCAATCTTTGCAGCCGGCTGTTCCATATGTGCTGGCACCGGTATAAGTCGGTGAGAGTGTGATATCGAGAGAAAATGCTCCAGGATCACTATTCGCGAAACCCATTGGTCCGCCTTTGTGACAGGCCCAGGCGTTTCCTCCTCCAAATATGACCGCACTTGTCAGTAGTAGAAAAGTTTTCCAACTCATGATAAATTTAGCTTTAAGACATTCTGCAAGTGTTACGCAATTCAGGGTCAGCCTCAATCCATTTACTGAGTTCAGTTATGAATTCCGGGGTTTGTTTTTCAGTTTCAAAAAGTTGAACTGTTTGCTGACGATGCTCCCATAACATACCGGCAAACACCTCAGAGGACGATTGTGGACATTCCATCAACCTTGACAATGCTTCCAAATGAGGTCCTTGACCACGTACAGTTTCTACTAATAATTGTTGGCGAGACTTCTTAATAAATTGTCTCCGCTCATGTTCGAGATACTGCGTAAAATCCCAATTTTTACAACCGGAAGTTCCGGACGTACTCGCGCTTGTGTAAACCGGAGAATATGTCAAATCCACCCAGACCATGATTGGATCTTTGGAGGAAACCCCCATGAAGCCTTCTCCACGGCAGGCCGCCTGCAGTTGAAAATTTTGGCCGAATAACAAAATAATTGATACAGCAAAAAAACTATTCAAAAGATATTTGCGCTGGCTGGAAACCGGTCCGAACATGAAACTCCAGTATTGAGGATAGTGGGAGGCTCCATCGGAGCCCCCGGAGAGCAGCCTAGTTATCAGCCTCGAACTTTTTCGGCCTTGCGGATTACTTGTGTTTTCATGGAATCAATACCTTTTGAAAGTGCTTTGTAAAGATTTTCATGATCAGCTTTGCTGGAAAGGGGTTTGTTACGGTAACTGCAGTTGATGCCCACACGGTAAGATTCATCATTGACTTTGTTCAGGGTGACATGAAAGGGAAATTTATCATCAGTAATTTTTATTAGTTCTCCAAATGCTTGATTTACGTGCTTGTTGACGGCATCAGAGTTGCGGATGTTGTTGAAAGTGAGGTGTATGGGCATAAGTTCTCCAACTGGCTAAAGATTGACTTGAAAAAATGCAGTGAAAACAACGGCATTTTGGGTGAAGCACAGAAATGCAGAGTTCATAAAAGTGACTGTTTACTTTGGAGGTGGCGCATCTCCTGGATTTGTCAGGGGCAGTTTTTCAGCTGATTTAGCTCCAGAACTGCTCTCAAGCACCTTTGTCAGTAATTCAGTGACCTCAGACTTTGCATCATCTTCTGAAAAAAACAAAAAATAACCCGGCAACAATACAAGCAGATAAGATAAAATACCGACAACAGCGATTATCGTAATTCGCATAACTTTTATTTAAAGAAAAGATGTGGTCCAGCACCATTTCCCATAAATTGGGGGTTAATGCAGTTTAACAATCTCAAAGGCTTTGGTCAATTCTGTAATCATACTAAGTTGAATTTTTTTTGAATAAAAGACGCAAAGTGGATGAGTAGCAGGACATTTTCTGCATTGCTAAAACTATTATCTCAGCATAATTTAAAGATACAAGCATTGATACAAACTGATACACCCTGTTACTGCTAAGAAAAGCATTTACACATTTCTTTGGGTAAAATTGTTCTCACTGGAATTACCCAGTATTGATCAACCTTTGCAATAGGAGTATTATGAAAAAGTTTAGTTGTAAATCTAATTCTGCTTTGAGAAATCTTATGATCGGTGCTTTAGTCACTGTTTCCGTGCCGCTGATCATTTCAGCTTGCCGCACTCAAGAGATGAACCCTCCTGAACGGGCGACTGAATTTGTAACAACGCACTTGGATCTCAGTGATAATCAAACTAGAAAATTCTCACCGATTGCTGAGAATATGTTTGCCGAAAAAGAAGATCTGCTTGAAATGCGTAAAAATCTCAGCAACGAAATTATTGATCAAATGAAGAGCGACAACGCAGATGCGGCTAGGCTTGAGGCTGTGCTCAATAAAAATATTGAGCAGTTACAATTGAAGCTCGCTAAGTTTTCAACTAATTTTGCGGAATTTCATGCCATCCTGACTCCAGAACAACGTACAGAACTTGTGGAGAAAATTGAAAGCCGCCTCGAACATGCTGATAAAAGAGGCCGTCGAGGGCACTGGGTACGACGCTGGTTTTAATTGTCCTCACCTAAAATTGGGATGCTTAGACCAGGTAATCGGGGTGGTGGATCGTTTACATGACTGGCACCGGACTGAGGAGATCCCCAGGACAACCTCCTTGATAGAACAAGCACAGGCAAAATTTACAACCGGCATCAACCAGCAGGATCTCTTATGGCTTGAAAGCGAACTCACCGAGATGAAAGCCAGGATCGTGATGCAGGTGGCAGATCCTGTGGCAAACCTATTAGCCACCCTAACGGATGACCAGATCAATCATTTTGAGGTGACTCTGGAAAATCACAACAAAGAAGAGGAAGAGGAGCTGAACCTGCCTCTGGATGAATGGACGGAGTTTGAGCGGAAGCAAGTTTCCAAAGAACTGGAAGATTGGCTTGGATATCTCGATGATGCACAAATGACAGATTTACTCAATGCTTATCAATTCGATCGTGGGGCTGATCAGCGTCACCACGAACAGTCAATAGAAACCCAAAAACGGTTTGTGGCTCTGTTGAGGAGCCGTCCAGCAGCAGATGAGATTAAATCGAACTTGATACGTTGGCTTCTGGAAACCGATATTTTTCAATCAGACGACTACAAATCGTTTCGCAAACAACAGCGTACACAACGCGCATTATTTTATCTAAAGCTGGATAGATCAATCACGACCCAACAACGTCAATCGGTTCTTAGCCGGTTAGAATCATACCAAAAAGATCTGGAATCTATTCATGGCAATTCATAGCCGGAGTAACTGTAAACAAGATTTCACCTTCATTCCACTTTGTTTTCACTCAAGAGTTCGTAAAATGAGATTAGGTTTTCAAGAATAATATTACCTTAAACTTTTCACTAAAACTGTAACATGAAAACAACACAAACCAGGCCATACGAATGGGGGCGCACTTTATTAGTATTGATGACGTGTCTTGGAATATTAGGGATAGGATTCATAGGAATGCGGACACTAGCCGATATGAAAACGCTGCCGACAAAAAAAAATGTCACGGAAAAAGTGATTGAAGTCGAAGTAATGGAAGCGAAACAAGATTCAGTTATCCCTTTCATCACTGTTTTGGGTGAGGTGAAGGCGATCAGGAAAGTTCCGATAACGGCAGAATTGGGAGGAAAGGTTGTATTCAAACATCCACATCTCGACATTGGCGGGTTGGTCCAAAAGGGTGATATTCTTGTTAAAACTGATACGAAAGAGATCGAGCTTACCTTGGCTTCAGATAAAAAAAGGCTTGAGATCATCAAAAAAAACTTAGAGTTGGCTAAAAGAGCTTTTGTCGGAGTGGAACAGTTATACAAGAAGGGACGACTTGTGACAGAAGAAGCAATGGAACGGGCAGAGCAAGCTTATCTCTCGCTTGCAGAACGAGTTGTTCAAGTTGAGCATTCAGTCACAACCTCTCAACTGGAAATTGAAAAATCGGTCATTTATGCGCAATTTACAGGCAGGGTAAAATCCGTTTCTGTAGAAGAAAATCAGAATGTCCCAGCCGGACAAGAAATTATGACCTTAGTCGATGACTCTATACTTGAAATCATCGTGTCTCTTAAGGGAGATGAGGCTAAGAAGATCCTTCCTTTTGAGAAAAAAAGTGACATTAGTTATCCCTTTTGGTTTTCAAAATTGAAAAAAGTCAATGTCAAAGTTTATTGGTCACAAGATCAAGATAAAGATAAAGTTGAAGAACAAGGTTTTTTGCATCGCGTCGTTGCTTTTGATGATAAAACCAGAACGCTTAAGCTCGCGGTTCGCCTGGAAGAAGATCGCCATTTGAAGGAGACAGATTTTCCAATTGTGGAGGGTATGTTTTGTGATGTTATCATACCAGGCAAAAAACTGAATAAGCTGATTAAAATTCCTCGTCAGGCAGTTCAATACAATCAAACGGTTTACCTTTCGGTTGGTAACCGATTAAAAACCGTTCCGGTAAATGTGGTCTGGTCCGATGATAACTATGCTTACATTTCGAATGGAATTGAACCGTTGTCTTTAATCATATTAACGCGTCTTTCCGACCCTTTGGAAAACACCAAACTTAATGTTACTGAAATAGATTCCTTCACACAACATATTGCGAAAGACAAATAAGTGAAAGCGCTACTAAAGTATTTCGTTGGCAACTCTGTGTTGGCCAACTTGTTAATGTTAATTCTCCTCCTGTCAGGCATAATAACGGCCTCCTTTATGGTTCGGGAGGAAATGCCCAACGTTTCAACAGATCGAATTTCTATTAATGTTGCTTACCCGGGTGCTGACCCGGAAGAGGTCGTTGAAGGAGTGATCAAAAGAATTGAAGAAAGCATTTCAGGTATGGAAGGAGTAGCAAAGTTTAGTTCTGAAGCCTTTGAAAATGGAGGTTCAACATCAATCGAGATTGATCGAGGATATGACGTAGAGTTCCTATTGGACCGAGTTCGAAATGCCGTCAATTCCATTTCCAATTTCCCCATCGATTCAGAAACACCTGTGATAACTTCATCACGCGATTCAGAAGCACTAATGGCACTCTATATGAGTGGATCTGTTTCGGAAAAAGCGCTCAAAGCCTGGGCCTTTCGGGTCAAAGATGATCTTCTAGCGCTGCAAGAGGTCTCCCAGGTAGAACTGACGGGCCATCGAAAGGATGAAATTAGTATAGAAGTATCGGAACGAAAACTACGTCGATACGGACTATCCCTATCTCAAGTCGCAAACGCGATTAAACAGAACAATCTGAACCGACCTGGAGGACTCATCAAAGGAGAAAGAGATGAACTCAGGATTCGCACTATTGGTCGTAAATACACGGACCAAGAGCTTTCATCCATCGTCGTCTCAAATAAAAATGAACGGATCACCTTGGATGAAGTCGCAGTGATAAATGATGGGTTAGAGGAAGATCGGATCATAACCACGGTTAATGGCAGATCAGCTATCATTGCGAGGATTTCAAAAACCAAAAATGAGGATACAATCAGAATCGCAAAATCGGTTCATCAATATCTTTCTTCTATCGAAGGCACCTTACCCAGGGGTGTCGAAATTGGGATTCTTTTTGATAATTCGGATTCGATTCGTTATCAAATCGACATTCTGATTGAAAATGGCATCACTGGATTGATCGTTGTCTTTTTCATCCTTTGGTTGTTTTTAAATGCCCGTTTATCATTCTGGACGGGAATGGGAATCTTAATCTCTGTCGTAGGAAGTATTACGCTTATTTGGGCATTGGATGGGACCTTCAACATGGTCTCAATTCTAGGATTTATTTTGATACTTGGAATTGTTGCTGATGACGCCATTGTTGTAGGCGAATCTATTGCCTGGCACCGGCGGCAGGGAAAAAGCTCGTTTCAAGCAGCTATTGATGGTTTTGAAGAAGTTGGACTACCAGTAGTCCTGGCGGTACTTACAACAATTATTGCTTTTATTCCCTTAATGTACATCGATAGCATGTTGGGAAGGTTCATTCGAATTCTTCCAATGGTTGTTATCTCCTGTTTAGTTGTCTCACTTTTTGAATGCTTCGCTATACTACCGGCCCATTTGTCTCATCTACCTGGACCGGAACAGAAAGAAGGCAGAAAAAGTCTGTTTTATCGATTGATCAATTTCTTGCCTGAAATGATGGAACAGTTAATGACCTTTATTGTAGATAAGGTATATTCGCCTTTGTTGAGCAGAATCCTCCAATTGCGATATTTGTTCCTATGTTTCACAATTACCCTATTAATGCTTTCGGTTGGTCTAATGCAGGGAAATCTTTTAAAGTTTGAAATGTTGCCTGAGCGTGACGGATTTTATCTTGCATCCATTATTGAATTCCCCGAGGGAACACCCATTAAGATCACTGAAAAAACGGTTAAAGATATCGAAGAAGCAATTATAAGAGTCGCACAACGATCGGACACGATCAGTGGTGAGCCCCTAATAAAGAATATCATGGCAATCAGTGGACAAGCCCCTGACACAGAACCGGGTGAAATGGGACCTGTCGGTTCGCATTTCGGTGGAGTGCAGGTGACCTTGTTGGATGCGAAAAGTCGCGGCATACATACCAGCGAATTGGCTCAGCTTTGGAAGAAGGAACTGGGACCTGTATATGGAGTGAAATCACTTAGATTTACCGGGACAGTCATGGGATCAGCGGACAAACCGATTGATATTGCAATTCTCGGTTATGATATGAATAAGATCTCACAAGCAGTCGCATTACTCAAAGAAAAGCTAAGTGAATATGAGGGTGTTTTTGATATTGAATCGGATGATATTTACGGTAGGGATGAAATGCAGTTTCGTTTAAAACCGGAAGCTGAAACTCTGGGAATCACCCTGCAAAATATGGCTGATCAGCTTTTCAATGGATACCACGGAAAAGAAGTTCTTCGCGTCCAAAGAGATAATGAAGAAGTTAAAATCAACGTGCGCTACTCTAAACAGGAACGTCATGATTTAGATAGCCTGGATCATTTCATGATCCGTAACTCACAAGGCATGGAAGTTCCCTTGAGTGTAATAGCTGCAGTGACGATTGTTCCCGGATCGGCCTCTATCGCAAGAATTGAAGGAATGCGCAGGGTCTCTGTTGCAGCGGATATTGATCCAGCGGTAATTTTGGAGGACGATGTGATTGATGAGCTTTCCCAAGGATTTCTGCAGGAAATGAAAATCAAATTTCCAGAGTTAAAAATCAGTTTAGAAGGTGAGGCTGAAGAAAGAAGAGCGTCACTACAAACCATGTTTTTTGGATTCTTTGTCGCGATTCTAAGCATTTACATTATCATCGCTTCACTCTTTCGATCATACTTGCAACCACTTATCATCCTGGTGACTGTCCCCTTTGGTATAATCGGTTCCATTTGGGGGCATTACACTCTCGGTTGGAACCTGACGATGATCAGTTTGTTTGGAATGGTAGGTCTTACAGGCATTGTCATAAATGATGCTATCGTGCTCATTGAGAGAATCAACAAATATATCCGGGAAGGAACGCCTATCAAAGAAGCTGTGCGGCAGGGCGGGGTCAGACGATTCAGGGCTGTCATGTTGACAAGCATTACGACGATAGGTGGTATGACACCGCTCATCATCGAAAATGATTCCTATGCAACGACATTGATTCCCATGGCAATTACCATTGTATTTGGCATTGCTTTCGCGACTGTTTTGACTTTATTCCTGATTCCATCGTTGTTCTTAATACTGAATGACCTACGATGCCTTATTCACCGGCAAAAGTTTGTTCCCGGTCAGGAATTAACGGCTCTCGACCCGATCAATAACGAATCGATCACGACATCAAAGTGATCCGAGGGTTCTTCGGGCGATTAATTGTCGACTGTTTGGCATTTTTTTTTAAAATAACGTGTGATAAGAATTAAGTTGAGATTAAACAAGTTTAGCTTACCAATTTGTGAAATCAACACGATTCAGTCTGGTTATAAAAAACTCCCTCATTAAAGGGGGAGTTTAACTTGAGAAGATCATTACTATCACTTTGATTTTCAATTTAATAAAACATTTTCGATGGATGACAAAAAGACTTCATTAAATATCCTGGTGATTGAAGACCATCAGGATCTTGCAGAAAATATCGGTGATTATTTAACAGCAATGGGACATATCGTTGATTTTGGTATGGACGGGATCAGCGGTATGCATTTAGCCCTGACACAATCCTTCGATGTTATCATTTTAGATCTAATGCTTCCCGGTATGGATGGCATCACACTGTGCAAAAAATATCGGGAAGAGGTAGAAGGTCAAACTCCCATCTTAATGTTAACAGCACGAGATTCTCTGGATGATAAGCTCACAGGCTTTAAGTCAGGTGCAGACGACTATCTGGTCAAGCCTTTTGAGCTCGAGGAACTTGCCGTCAGAATATACGCTCTGGCCAAAAGAGGTTTGAAGTCCGGAAAGAACAAACTGGTTGTTGATCGACTGGAACTGGATCTGGGAACAATGAGTGTTACGCGCGATTCATTTAAATTAAAACAAAAATTTGAGATGAAAAAATTATTATTGTTTTACTAAGCGCAATTTTGCTGACTTTGGGCAGCCAAGCAGCTTTTGCGGAAGAAAATGTTTTTGTTCAGGATGAACATTGCCTTGCTTATAAAACTGAAAAAAACTATGTTCTTCTTATTTGCAGGTGTAGGGGTTATTGGTAAAAGCTGTGAAGTGAAAGCTGAAATGCGATTGGGGGAAAACACATCACTTCATTTTCTTGTCTTAAAGTTGAAGTGCGGAGTGTGGGACCGGGGGGTTTGATCGCTGATCCGGGGGATTATCTGGAATTGCTGGCGCATTTGCGATCCGACAAAATAAGCTGTACTGAAAAAATTGCTCTGCGAAATTGAAAATAACATTTTATGATTAACCTTTTATTTGCCAATAAATTTTGAATTCCCGTCTTCTGATCATCGATGATGATGAAAAACTGAATAAGTTACTGACTGACTATCTCGGTAAAATGGGTTTTGAGGTAATGAGCGCGACTTTGCCAAGCCAAGGTTTGGAAAAGCTGGAGCGTGAGGCACCGGACCTGGTGATTTTGGACGTGATGCTTCCGGAGATGGACGGTTTTGAAGTTTGCCGTACAATCAGACAATCAAGTACAATTCCAGTGATTATGCTGACAGCACGCGGTGAAGTGATGGATCGTGTGGTTGGCCTTGAAATAGGAGCCGATGATTATTTGCCAAAGCCTTTTGAACCTCGTGAACTAGTGGCAAGGATACAGTCAATTTTGCGACGTGTGCAGGCAAAAAGGAGTTCCGGTGTGAAAAAAATCGGAGGCCTCAGTATTGACTTTCACAAACTTGAAGTTACTGTTGACGAAAAACCGGCAGGGTTGACTTCTTCGGAATTTGAATGTCTTGCCTTACTGGTGAAGAATTCGGGAAAAGTTTTGAATCGCGATCAAATCATTGAACAACTACGCGGCATTGAATGGGATGCGTTTAACCGTTCGGTTGATATTACAATGAGTCGTTTACGACAAAAATTGGGTGATGATCCGAAAAATCCGCGTTTCATTAAAACCATCTGGGGCACGGGATATTTGTTCATCGGAGGAGAAAATGAAGTTTGATCATAAAAAAAGTTCGAATTGGCTCAGACAGGTTTTTCAATCAGTTTTTACAAAACTGATTGCAGTGATCCTGATTTCAGGAAGTTTGCTTGTGATTGGGATATTCGCAATCGGTGGGGAGGGCTTTAAAGAATTTCGGGGAAAATTTTTCAGCAATAACCTAGCGCAATACGGGATGTATCTTGTCAGGGATTTAGAGGAAAATCTCAATCTGGAATATGCACGTGATTTATCACAGCGCTTGTTTTTGATTATTCGTTTTGAAGGTGAAAACGATTCATGGCAAACCTCTTCCGGGATACCGCCCTTGGAAAAAGTACATCTCAGAAAATGGATTAATAAATACGATGATACTTCCGGTTTTATTAACAATCCGGACTCCGTTGTTAATGTAATGGTTGGACGCTATAAGGGACAGGGTGTAGTGACAGTGGACACTATGAAGGGGCGATTTATCTTCACTGAACCACATGATGATTGGCGAGAAATTCGCTTCCTTCTCCCTTGGATTATTGCTGTTTTGGGATTGATAGGAATTATTTTAGCCGGGACATGGCTGGCATTACGCTGGATAATGAAACCACTCAACTGGCTTTCTGTTGGAGTTTCTGCGTTGGGAGAAGGTAATTTAGAACATCGTTTACCTGAAAAACGTGGAGACGAACTTGGGAATTTGGCTAGGGCATTCAACAGAATGTCAGATAGCATCAAGGAAATGCTAACTGCACGCGAACAACTATTACTTGATGTGAGTCATGAACTACGTTCACCTTTGACTCGGATGAAAGTAGCGCTTGAGTTCATTCCGGAAAACTCTTCACAAGAGAGTCTGCAAAGTGATGTAAATGAAATGGAGCAGATGGTAACGGAGATTCTAGAAACAGCACGTCTAAAAAGTGAACATGGTAAACTTGACCGGCTGGATACAGATTTAGGGACGTTAATTCAGGAAACGTGCTTGATGTTTGAAGGAAAGGATCCTGGAATACGTTTTGAAAATTCTGCGGAAAAATGCGTTGCTCAAGTTGATGTGGAGCAAATCCGTACGGTTTTAAAAAATATACTGGCAAACGCACTTAAATATTCTGCGCCTGAAAATAATCCGATTAAGGTACGCTTAAGCAATGATAACTCTAGAATTCAGCTTGAGATTCAAGATTATGGACAAGGAATTCCGGATGAAGAAATGGATTTGATCTTTGAGCCTTTCTATAGGGTTGACAAGTCGCGCAATAAAGACACAGGCGGTTACGGACTCGGTTTAAGTTTGTGTAAAACCATTATCGAAGCACACGGCGGTACAATTTTTGTGAAAAGCAGTATGGGTAAAGGCACTATATTTTCGCTACTTTTGCCCAATACTTCTTCAACAATTTAACTGAATTAATTATGTGGAAAAAAATATTTAATCTAAAATTTTGGCTTCCTATTCTGTTACTCGGCATGGGAGCAGGAATCACCATGACTCTATTAAAAAGTAAACCCACCGCAAGAAAAAAACCTAACTTCCAAAGAGGAAAGCTAGTAGAGGTTATTGAGGCAGAATTTTCTAATCCGCAAATTGAGGTGCGCTCGAACGGACGGGTGAGGCCGGGGAAAAAAGTTGTTTTGAGTGCACGCATCGGCGGGGAAGTGATTTGGATCAGTGACAAATTGAGCGAAGGCAGTGTTTTCAAAAAAGGCGATCCGCTTTTGAGTATCGGTATCCGGCAATCCCAATCACGCTTAAAAGCACCTTTTGATGGTGTGGTACAAATGAAAAATGTAGATTTAGGGCAATACGTTAATCCTGGGACGCAGTTGGCAACCATATTGGGGAGTGATTTTGCTGAAGTTGTGATCGACTTGCCGATGTCACGTCTAGATTGGCTTCCCAAACAATTCCCGAAAGAGCTTCCGGCTAATTCCACTAAAAAGGTTACTGGACAGTCAACTACTAAAAATCAGTATCAAATACCTGCTTTTATCACTCTGGCAGGAATTAGTTCTGCATCTGCATGGCCTGCAGTGGTCAAACGTCAATTACTTGAACTCACTCCGCGTGGAATGATGGTTCAGTTGATTGCTGAAGTAAGAGATCCTTTTCAACTTAAGATTCCTCTAGGACAAAACGATAAAGAAATTGCAGGAAATGGGGCTATTGAAATAAAAAAGAAGGGAATGTTTAAAGGGGAAATTCGTGAAAAAGCAGAAAAATTTAAAATCCCTCTATTTATTGGTTCATTTGTGGATGTTAAAATTCCTGGAAGACAACTAGCAGATGTAGTACGAATTCCTGCTAAAGCACTTCGTGATCGTGATACAGTTTGGGTTGTTGTGAATAAAGAATTACAAATACGTAATGTTAAAATCGCCCATATAGATTTAGACAATGTATATCTCTCTGGAGGAGTAAAAATTGGAGAAAAAATTATTATCTCTCCCATAAAAGGTGCTTCTAAAGGGCTTAAAGTCAGGGTTTTTGGTGATAAAAAGATAGACGCTGAAAAAATAACTAAAGGAAGGGGTAAAAAGAAGGATCGGTCAAAAGGTAACTGGAAAAAACATACAAAATAATTATAAAAAACAACTTTTAATATTGAGGGTTTAAAAATGATTCGTTTGATGTCAGAACATAAAGTAGCAGCAAACTTATTGATGGTTATCATTTTGCTGTCTGGATTGATGGGAATTATGAATATTAAGCAAGAAGTATTTCCAGAAATGGAACTGGATTTCATTGTTGTGGCTGTTCCTTATTCTGGAGCAACACCTGAAGAAATTGAAAAGTCTATACTACTTCCTATTGAAGATGCTGTGGGAGGAATTAATGGTATTAAAAAAATCACTGGAAATGCAAAAGAAGGTCAGGGTAGTTTTCGAATTGAAATTCTAAATGGAGCTGACAAAAATGAGGTTTTTGAAGATGTAAAAACAGCTTTAGACGGATTAACATCACTTCCTGAAGACGCTGACGAAGTTCAAGTACAGTTGCCTAGAATTCGTAGAGAGGTATTAAATATAACTATTTATGGTGATGCTCCAGCTAGATCTTTGATTGAGCAGGCTCAAATAGTGAGAACCTCTTTACTCTCTCATCCTGATATAACACAAGTAGATATTGAACAAAGGAGGGGCTTTGAAATGACTGTCCAAATTTCAAAGTCATCGCTACAACAACATTCATTAACATTAAATCAGGTTTCAAATATAATTAAAAAAGCTAACCTGGATCTGCCTGGAGGAAAGATTAAAACTACTGGAGGAGATATTTTAATACGAACAAAAGAAAAGCGATATACCAAAGGTGAGTATGCAAATATTCCTATTATTCATAGTGAACAAGGTATTTTAAGGCTTGGCGACATTGCCAGTATAAAGGACGGTTTTGAAGAATCAGACATTCAGACAAGTTTTAATGGACTGCCGGCTGAGAGTATTGAGGTATTCAGAGTAGGAGATCAAACTCCAACAGACGTCTCTCTAGCAGTACGCTCTATGCTTGAAGAATTAAGTGCTCAGTTGCCATCTTCTATTAAATTAGAAATAGTTAATGATCGCTCCCTTGTTTTACAAGATAGGATAGATCTGTTAATGAAAAATCTTTGGCTTGGACTGCTTTTAGTATTTATAACACTAGCTATGTTTTTAAGAATTGATTTAGCATTTTGGATTATGATGGGTATACCTATTAGTTTTGCAGGTGGCATGATATTAATGCCAATTTTAGATACAAGTATAAACATGATTTCATTATTTGCTTTTATTTTGGTTCTAGGAATTGTGGTTGATGATGCAATTGTTGTTGGTGAAAACATATTTGCCCATCAGGAAATGGATAAGAGTAATTCAAAAGCTGCTATAGATGGTGCTATTGAGGTAAGTTCGCCAGTATTAATCACAATACTTACTACTATAGCTGCTTTCATTCCAATGTACTTTATTCCGGGAACAACAGGGAATATTTTTTCAAATATTCCAAACGTGTTAATTGTAGTTTTATTGTTTTCCTTAGCTGAGGTCATGTTTATTTTGCCTGGACATCTTTCACATCTAAATCGAATAATTAGTTTTTTTCTTGCTCCAATAGGTAAAATTATAGAACAACCTAGACATTTCTTCAGTTCAGGGATGATTTGGTTTTCTCAAAACATTTACCGATATACACTAGAGCGAATTATTGATTTTAGGTATGCTTTTCTAGCCTTAGGATTGGTTTTTATTATGGTGTGTGCAGGTTTGAGCATAGGTGGACATATGAGATTTACTTTTTTTCCTACAATCGAACGAGATAGAGTGATTTTGAATGCGAAAATGCCATTTGGGACACCTGCAACTGTAAGTAGAGAGATCGAAAAAAAAATGTTGAGTTCTGCAATGGCTTTGCTCCAAGAATATGAATCAGAATTAGGTAAAACAGTACATGATGGAGTATACAGTAATGTAGGTAGAGGTGGTTCAAACAATGCTTCCGTAAGAGTATATCTAAAACCCATAAAGGAAAGAGGTTTCCCAGCAAATGAATTTTCACGAAAATGGCGAAAAAGTATGGGGGCAGTCCCTGGGATAGAATCATTAAAGATTAGATCTGGATGGAGAATGGGGTCTACATACGATATAGATTTGCAATTGAGCCATCCAGATCCAAATGTGCTCTTTGGGATAGTTGAAGAGTTTAAGGAAAAATTCTCAGAATATCCGGGAGTTAAAAACATTGAAGATAGTACAGAAGATGGGAAAAGAGAAGTTCAGTTAAAACTAACTCCAGAAGGACTAACTCTGGGCTTGAATACACTAGAATTAACTCAACAAGTTCGAAGTGCGTTTCAAGGCGTTGAAGTTTTAAAATTTCTTAGGAATAACGATGAATTGAGCTTAAAATTAGTCTTGCCATTAGAAGAACGCAAATACTTGAGGGACTTGGAAGACTTGGTTATTATTGCCCCGAATGGTGAAAATTTACCTCTCGCTCAAGTTGCCGAATTGAAATACGGTCAATCTTATAGTGCTATACGCCGTATAGATGGTAGGCGAATAGTTAGTGTGAGGGCACTTGTAGATTCTGAAGTTTCTAACACTGCTGAAGTAGTTATGTCACTTAAAAATTCTCTTTTACCGGAAACAATCATACAGAACCCTGAACTTCAATACTCATTTGAGGGTGCTCGCAGGGCACAAACTAATACTATGGAAGGGGTAAAGAAAGGAGGGGCGGTTGCTTTAGTCTTGATTTTCTGCTTACTTGCTTTGCAATTCAAAAGCTATTTGCAACCCCTTATTGTCATGCTTGCAATTCCTTTTGGGATGGTAGGAGCAATATTAGGACATTTGTTGCTAGGCTATAATCTTAGTATAATAAGTGTTTTAGGAATTGTTGCTTTGACAGGAATTGTTGTTAATGACTCACTTATTTTGGTTGACTTTATAAATCGTAGCCACGAAAGAGGAGCCTCAATTTTAGAAGCTGTACTTGAATCTGGTGTTAGACGGTTTAGACCGATATTACTAACAACACTAACGACTTTTTTTGGTTTAATGCCGATGCTGTTTGAAACATCAAGACAAGCTAGGTTTCTTATTCCTATGGCTATAAGTCTTGCATTTGGAGTTTTATTTT
>Ga0208407_1000332_pt1 | contig 22332 bp, 14 predicted proteins | sample ETNtaG_9_FD_185775 | JGI IMG/M metagenome (GOLD analysis project Ga0208407, IMG submission 185775) | Marine microbial and viral communities from oxygen minimum zone, Eastern Pacific Ocean - ETNP201406SV69 (SPAdes) (version 2) | ecosystem: Environmental > Aquatic > Marine > Oceanic ...
CCGGGCACCGCGAGTGATGGGCGATCTGAGTGGCACCGGGTGAGGCAATGGAAGACCAGAGGGTGTACATAGACGAGATTGGGCGAATGTACCGAATCAAGGAAACAACTCCCCTCAGTGAACCTCCAAAAAACCTCAGAATTGCAAGAACTAGCAAACCATGGGCGACTTATCGCAGAATGCTTGGTACGGTAATTCCAGCCTTCTTCCTGATGTATGTACTCCTATTCCTTGTAATTGGCTTGACTCTCCTTGAACCCGGAATTGTCCTCATCTCCGGCCTCTGCAGCGCTCCCCTTGTCTTCTTCATCTTGAGCCTGCATAAACCACGACTCGTGCACGTACAACTTGCCGTTCCCGACGAAATGGGGTCCGAAGCTCATGCCATATCTCCCGGTGTTTCTCTGAGGACTCCGATGCGGACAAAGTTCTCACGGTTCCTTGTCAAGGACGACTCAATATTGGACGTCCCCCCCAATAGGCAACTGTGGGGGATTTTCTCAGTGGTAATACTAGTGGGGGCCTCGCTAAGCGCAATGCTATATTCGGAAGTTGAGTCCTTGGAAGTAATAGCCGTGCTGGCTTTCATCCTGATAGGGATACCAATTTGGTTCATCGGATTCTCCCTGCCGGTTCTGGCTTGGTGGGGGACTTCGAACAAGTTGCTAGGGCTCTCAACTAGGAGGAGGGATGCAGAGGCATGGCTAATGGCGGGGATGGCTTCCGCATTTCCAGCCTTCATCTTCAATTCACTAATCGCGCCCGAGCTTATTCCGTTCGATTCCGTTTACTGGACGGAGTTCTCACTTCTGGCAATAGGGGCGCCATTCTGCGAGGAGATTTTCAAAGCGATGGCAGTTGCCCTTTTCCTCCCTTACATCAAAGGTCCTAAGCACGGATTCCAAGTTGGATTCACAGTAGGGTTGGGATTCGCATTGATTGAGAACTTTCAGTACATTGGTATCTCCCTGCTTGGGGGGCCCGTCGGATTGAGCCTCACAATCTTGGTCAGAGGAATAGGCTCAATCCCTGGCCATGCAGTTTGGACAGCAATTTCTGGAACTGCCATTGGTTGGATGGCCACTGACAAGGAACTCAAGGCAAAACTCTCGTGGAAGGCCCGTTCGATGGCAATTTCTGCAATTGACATTGCTGAGGGGATCGGTATCGATACTGACGGCGATGGCGACCTCTCAGGTTTCGATGGGTCACGGACTACTTTGGAGGAGGCGGTGAACCAAGCATCCAAAGAAATCGACGAAACCAAGCCATGGATGATCCTTGGCCAAGAAACAGATGGAGGCAATGTAACCGACTCGAAACTAGGGGTGGAAGACTTCTCTCTAACTTATGAGAAGAATACCATTGCCCAAAATCATCTGGGCATTCATACTCCGAAGGGGATCATCCCGGCACTGACACTCTCGATTGCAGGGCATTCATTCTGGAATGGCAGTTCTTTCCTTTCTTTCTCTGCAGCAGAGTCACTTGGGATTGGGGAGGGGGGGTCAACTTTGGCAGTCTTCTCGTGGATAATCTTCCTGATTTGCACTGTCTTGTTCGTCGCCAGAGGCGTAATTAGAGGAGTAAACTCTCTCGAGTAGGATTGTTGCTGAAATTTCACTCTCGCCTCGAACTATTCCGAATCTTTCATGACCGCAGTTGATAACGACAACTTGTCAATATGGCGGAGCTCGGGGACGATCTGATAATCTCGCTCGCACTGGTTTCGGGCCTATTGCTAGTCTCCATGGCCAAAGATCTCCTCGACAGGGGCGGACTATTGGCAGCACTGGTAGTGGGCCTGACAATCTCTCTTCTAGGGCATTGGACATGGCTCGTGGTTCTAATGACATTCCTAATTGTCGGCTCCCTAGCCACCAAATGGAGATTTGAGGAGAAGGCCAGAATCTCGGCCGAGGAAGCCAACGACGGAGTCAGAGGGTGGAAGAACGTCTTGGCAAACGGCGGCATGGCCAGCATTGTCGCCTTTGGACATTTCTTCCTCGGCGGCCACGAATGGTCATACTTCCTTCTCTGCTCAGCGGTTTCTGTAGCAGCTTCTGATACGCTTGCCTCGGAAATTGGCAGCCTAGATCCTAGGACGCGAATCATCACAACATTGGAGGCCGTTCCAGCAGGAACGAACGGGGGAATGTCTCCTACTGGTACTCTTGCTGCATTTTACGGGGCATTACTTATCGCTGTAGTCTCCTCTATTATGGGTGCGATTAACGGGGATCGAACCCCTCTCGCAATTTTCTTCCCGGCGGTGATTCTGTTTGGCTGGCTCGGATGCCAAGTTGACTCGATCCTAGGGGCTCTTCTTGAGAATCGAGGATTCCTAGGAAAGCATAGTGTTAACTTCATTTCCACACTTTCCGGATCCATAATGGCACTTATTGTAGCAACGAGGCTTTTGTAACACGGAGACGAAGGATTGAACATTCAGTTTGGGGCAGAATCTAATGATGGAAAAGATGCATTCGGGAAGGGTGCCACTGCTATTCTCAATTGCCCTAGTGCTAACTTTGATGGCATCATCCTCAGGAATCGCCCAGAACCAAACAGCCTACGAGGGGCCCGGACTAGACTTTGAATATCCCGAACAACACATGTTGTTCCTCAAGGGCGTAGAGGAAAACCACTTTCTAGACAGAAACTGGACCACAGTAACCGGACTACCATCAGGAAGTGCGACATTTTCCAAGACCAGTTCATTCACTCTTCCCACCATAGTGGATGCCTTTTCGTCCCCTACCCAAGAGCCATTCAACTTCGAAGGTAATATTTCCATCAGGCTGTTCGCCTCCCTTGAGTCGGCTAGTGACATCTGCTCTATGTCTGATCTCCCAGTGGGTGGCCCATTAGGTTCTGAGACTCAATTCTCCGTCTCTCTAACTATGGGCGGAATATCAGCTCTTTCTAACGCCGATACGGAACCTATTGTGATGAATAAGGATCGGACTGAACCACACATCTTCGAGGTCCGAGCAGACAATGTGAACATCTCGATGAATTCAGGAGAGCAAATACGATTATCCATTCAGGTTAGGCATGAATGTGCAGTCTCCGGTACCCTATGGTGGGGTACGTACGATGCCAGAACCGGGGTAGTTTTCGACGGGCACATTGTCGAGACCGAGTTAGATGTAATTGTTGACCAGAATCGCATGGCAAGAATTGAGTTCACACCTTTCTCACCATGGGGTGCAACTGATTTCTCCGCCCAGTCAATCGAGCTTGTCGGTCCGATGCCATGGTCGGAAATGAGGCATGGCAAGCACTACGAAGATACTTGGGTTGACCACTTCGAGCTTCCAGATGGATTTTCCAAGGGAGAGGGTAACAGAACCGTTCTCAATTGGATAACCGACCAGCCACTAGTTCCCGGCGATTATATGCTTGACGCGTGCTTGGTTCTTTCCGATCAAGACCCGGGCGAGACCTGTCATTCGTGGGTGCTCTTGAGATTCAGCGTTCCTGCTGACGAACCCCCTATTCTCGGTTCTGCAGCCGCAGCAGCTTTCGTCTTCATAGGGATGATTGCCTGGGTGGGTGCTTCAATGAGGGGGGGGCAACTTCCGCTGCCTGCTTACGGTGCGATCTTGCTTCTTGCCGTGACCTCATCCGTAACTGCACTCAGTCTCCCAGATATCGACTCAGAGAACTATAGGGAAGGAGGAGCAGCACCAAATTTCATCCTCCTTTCCCATAATCCAGATTCCGGAGCAGGATCCCTCTCGGACCTATTGGACGACTCCGACGTGGCTGTGATAGGGCTGTTCACCCCCGGTTCGCCCAACGCCAAGAGACAGATGGTAGACTTCGAGTCCGCTGAGAAGGTTCTGGCTATTGACGGTCTTTCTGCCTCCTTCGCGCAGATAGCTACTGGAGAAGATGTGAAGGCATACAATTTGGATGATTTCTCGGAGGAGATTAATGGCTCTTGGCCCTTGCTACTAGATGACGGAACAGTTGGGCAATCTCTTCCAAGCGGACCGACTGATTCGGTTTTTGTCATTGACTCAGCCGGATTCATCACCTCATGGTCTCCCGGTTCGATGTCTCCTTCCGATATCCAATCTGCTTCCGAAGATGCTTCATTCGGTTCTGGAAAATCGCCTATGGGATTACTCTCAATGGCTGCAGGCCTCTCCCTTCTTCCTCTGCTGGTGCTATCTATGCCTAGTGAGAGGAATTACGAGGCACCTGAAGATGCACTGATTCCCGGTGTTGGGATTTTCATGACCATGTGGGCCTCGTCCTTCGGATTCTTGGCATGGGCAGCTCCAATCGCAATCCTCTCATCATTGGGCTTGGGGGCCCATTGGATCTTCCTCGAGATATTATTGTCTATCATCCTGGTTTACCATGGTGTTTCGATGCTGACTAGGGGCAGGGTTTTCGAAATCGAGCGACTGTCTCGCCTGCTTCACTCTAGGATGAGTCAGAAATACAGAGACTGGAGGGGGGGCAAGAGATTCTCTGAAGACGTATATCTAGGACTATGGCTTGCTTGGATTGCTTGGCTCACTGACCCCTCTATGGTCGCACAAGGTGTGGGGTCGATGGCTCGATCGGGCCTAATCGGGATATCCCTTTCCCCATTGATGCTGATAGGCTTCGGAGCCTCGGCGGGTTTGGTGGTCGCAATTTTGAGATCAATACCTCTCCTTCTTGGGAAATACGCTGCGATTGTCGGTTTGCTCAGTGTCGGCGTACGTCCCAGAGCCTGGGGCGTTTCTATTGCAATAATGGGTCTATGGACGCTTATGAGCATCTCAATGGGCTCCATTGCGTCTACATTCTGACATACCCCCGACCGAGAGCATCATAAGAGGGAAACCGTTCTCTGAACCACCCTTGGGGGGTATAGTATAACCTGGTAGTACCGCGGGCTCCAGTTGCACGGGAATGACGACGAGGAGGTATTCTGATGGCTTTGATGACCAACTGGAGCACCGACCCGTCGCAAACCGAGAGCGTGCGCGAGCCGGGTGCACGCTAAGCGGAAGAAACCCGCTGATCTGGGTTCAAATCCCAGTGCCCCCACCACACTAATGCCTTGCGAAGCGTATCTCTGGCACTCCAATTTCGGTTGGATTGAAGACATACGCATGCTCGCATAGAGTCGATGAACAGGTCTTCGATAGCATTGGCTCTGGTTGCCCTGCTGATATCACCCCTTTCCGGAAGCATCGCTGCATCGAGTTCGGGGGCCACCGTTGAAACAAATTACCTAAGTGGACCTCAGTTAATTGACTACGGACAAAGTACTGAAGTCCCGGAGCAGGGTGAAATATGGTGGGACCCAGATGTCGAATGGTGGGAGGTTTCGACCCTCGACGAAGACAGGGATGGCGTCCACGACTCAATTCAGACCGCCTCGGGCCCGGTAAACATTGGACTCTCATTTTCTCGTGAATTCTCCGATGAAGATAGGAAGATGCTGGAATCAATGGGGTTCGACATCCACCTTGAGTTGCCCATAGTTGATGCTGTTCTCCTCGGGGATGTTGATTCTTCTCAGATTCCCGTGCTAGCAGGAATAGAGGGGGTGGCGATGGTCGAGAGGTACGGCTCGGTTGCATTCTATGGGGATGTGCAGACTCCTGCCGTAAAGGCCAGTAACTCCTCCGATTACCCCATTGGAGCATGGGACCTGGGACTATCGGGCAAGGGAATAAACATCGCCATGGTCGATACCGGCGTGGATAACGAGCATCCCGGTCTGGAAGGGAAGTTTGTGGCCGGGTACGATGCTGTCTGCTATTTGCACAGCGACCCCCAATGCGTCCTTGCCGGAGGACGGACGGAGGACGGCTCCTTCGATCCGGATGATGGGAATCAACATGGCACAGCGTGCATGGGCATGGCTAGTGCAACTGGACTGGAGGCCGATGGGACACAATCTTCCTTCTATGGCTCCGCACCGGATGCAGGTCTAGTGGACGTCCGAATAGGTACTGATGTCGGGGCGGGCCCATTCGAGAACTACTTGCTCGAACAGGAGGCCTATGAATCCGCTATGAACGGCCTCCAGTGGATCATTAACCACAAGGATGACGCTTGGCCTGGCGTCGACCAGGAGAGTCACGGGATTGACATCATCTCTCTTTCATGGGGGATCACCAGTCACGAAAGCGGAGGCTCTGACGGATCAGACATGCATAGCCGAATATTGGATGAGGCAATGGAGGCAGGTATCGTGGTGTCCAACGCCGCCGGTAACGATGGTGAGGGAAATGATGGCCTTTCCGGTATGAGCTCTTCTTCTCTTTCCATTACCGTCGCTGCAACAGATGACAAGAATACAGTCGACCGAGCAGATGACGATATCGCCGGCTACTCTTCCAGAGGCCCCAGGAAGGACAATGGAGATGGGAACCCTGTGAATGAACTGATTCCTGAGATCAGTGCGCCCGGGTCCAACATCATCCAGGCGGAGGGTTGCGTCAGCAGTGGTTCTTGCAACAATTTCATCGGAGGAGATGCATCCCAGAATACCTATACTGGAAGGGGAAGCGGAACCTCATACGCTACCCCCTCTGTGAGTGGAGTGATTGCTTTGGTGTTGGAAGCTAACTCTAACCTGACCCCATTACAGGTCAAGGAGGTCCTGAAGCATACTTCTGAGCTTAGGGGCGAGCCAAGTGCACCTGATGTAGACCCATACTGGAACCGAGAATTCGGATATGGGATGGTAGACGCATTGGCAGCCGTCGAACTCGCAATCTTTCTCCATGAATCCGGGCAATCTCAGTCAATTGATCCGGAACTCCAGAACCACGGACTAAACTTCACTCAGGACGGGATAATCAACATCACAGGCCATGCTTGGGGACAATCTGAATCAATAGAAAGCGTCGAATTCAGAATCGATGGAGGAACATGGCAAGAGGCAACATACTCGGAGACAATCGGGGAAATTGGAGCTCTGACACCTTTCCTTTGGCATGTTCTTCTAGATCCGGAAAAATTGTCAGGCAGAAATCACACTATAGAGGTCCATGCTGTTTCTGGAGACTTCCACTCTCTGCCGGTATTCTACGAAGTTGCGGGCGCTGGTTCAGGCTCATCAGTCACTGGCATACCATCTTCGGTGATCGGCCTTGTCGCACTAGTCGCTCTAGCATGGGTAGGATCACTGGTCCTTATCAGATTCCAATCGGATGAACAGATAGAGGGGATGATGGCCTCTTTCACGAATCGTAAGGAACAAGTTATCGACGCTGAGATAATCGAAAAATAAGTCCCAGAATTGGAAATCGGAGCATTCCGAGCCGCCTTGTTAAAATCCTAGAACAGAAGTCCGCGGGTCATGGTGCGATTCTCCGACCGTTCGAACAGCATACGTCCAACTGGCGTAAGACGAATGTTCGACATGGCTGGTGACGATGCGGTTCAATTCGGCCTTGGTGAACCAGACTTCCAACCCCCGGACATCGCTATCGAAGCTTTCACCAATGCAATGAGGGGTGGCAGGAACAAGTACACAACTACTGCGGGCCTTCCAGAACTCCGCAAAAAGATTGCAGAAATGTGGCATCACCGAATCCCCACTTTGGATGAATCCAACATCTGCATTACAATGAGTGGGACTAATGCCTTGCTGGATATATTCCTAGCAATTGTAAATCCCGGTGACAAGGTGATGATTCCAGAGCCATACTTCCCCCTCTATCCCCCTGATGTGGTTATCTGTGGAGGGGAGCCATCTTTCTATCCATGCAAATTCGAGAATGGTTTCGTCCCGTCCATATCGGATCTTGAGGACATTGTGGATGAGAAAACGGTTGCAATCCTATACAACTTCCCAAGCAACCCAACGGGTGGAAATGTGGATGAGGTGCAAAGGGACGAACTGGTTGAATTCGCAAGGGAAAATGACCTGTGGCTGATCACAGACGAGGTTTACGACCGAATAGTGTACGATGCCCCTCATGTCTCCTTCCTAGGGGCGGGTTATGACAAACTGGTCATGGTCCAATCATTTTCCAAGACTTTCGCCATGACTGGTTGGAGGATTGGGTATCTACTCTCTCCCGACCCCGAATTTATGGTTGAGTTGACCAAGATGCAATACTACGTAACTGCCTGTTCCAACGATGCCATGCAGCACGCAGTACTAGAGGCATTGGAGAAAAACCCAAATTACCCCGAGGAGATGTGCGCCGAGTTCCAGACTCGTCGAGACTTGATTTGTGAGAGACTGAATTCCATGCCCGGCGTCTCTTGTCACACGCCAACTGGCGCATTTTACGTCTTCCCGAAGGTCGAGGTTCCTGGAATGAATAGTGAGGAAATAGCCCTCAAACTCCTAGAAGGAGGGGTACTTTGCTCTCCGGGGACTGCATTTGGCGATGCGGGCGAGGGCCATCTCAGATTCGCATACACAATTGGCAGGGAAGATATTTCCCGGGGCATGGACAGAGTGGAAAGAGTCTTGAGAGAGCTAAGGGCTGATTGCGCCCTCTCTAGCGACTAGTCGTCATTGAACAGATTGAAGGGCATGTCAATCATCTCGCTACCTTCCAAGGTTTCACCGTCATTTGCTTCATGAATCCCCTCTTTGAGACTCGCTCGCTCTTCTTCCGCCTCGGAATTGGGAATATCGCCCCCCTCGCCCAACTCCTTTGTCCTGAGGGGCTCAAGTTTCTCCTCTTGTCCGAACATCCAATCTGGCATTGATTGAGAGCCACCTAGGACTGAAATCGTCGTGAAGGTTGCCATGGGTAGGACTGAAATCGCCACTATGAAATCTAGAATCGCAGTTTCAGGCATTTCCGCATCCGGGGCAATCATTTCGAGGATTATCTTCTCCAGTTGCATCTCGTGCCATTGTTCGTAGTTCACATTGAGAATATCGAGTGAGAAGAGGAGCACCAGTCTGGCGACAAGCCAATAGAGAAAGATTGGCAGAACCCAGGATAATCTGGATACCCTCCAAATCACATTCCTGAACATCGCTGCTATTCCGACTAGGTGCCATGAAACAAGAGGGTGAATTCTAACAGCTATCCATAGAGCAACCAGGTAACCTGCCATTCCTAGATCGAAAGCCCTACTGGGCCTAACAAGGGAATCAGGAACTCCTTCCATTATGACAAGTGGTACTGCGATTAGGATAACCTGCATAGGGACTGCAAGGAGTTGAAGTCCGCCATGTATCGCCATGAGGTCGAAACCCCCTTCCTTTGTCTTCGAGTGGACTAGTTTGGACATCTTGCCATACGGAGTCCCTTGAAGATGCAGTCTTGCCCTGTCCACCAACTCTGGATCTCCGGTTCTGGGACTCAATCTGAGAAAGGGCAAGACTCCTCCCTGATTGGCGACAAAGAAGGGCCTGAAGCCACCAAAAACAAGTGCCAATGCTATGGAGATGACGCCATAAGAAAGCCCAGCCGTTACAACCCAGTGAATCAATTCGGTCCGAACGCTGACTTGCGCTGCTTCGTAGTCGACATGGATCAGATATGTGAGGGAGAAGAGGATGACGGGGGCCATTGTGATTTGCAAAACCACTAACAGAGCAAGGGACAACTGTTTGGCAACTTTCCCCCTCTCTACCATATCGCTTACGGCGCTGCATTGCACCATAAGCACTTCATTCGAAGTAGACATGACAAGACTCGTTAGCGTACAGAAACCGATCCACCAGCCAAAATCCCAATTGAACCACAGTCCCCAACCTTCTTACACGATTTAACTCCGCAATTTGGTGTCAATGAGTTCGGTTCGTGCACTCCTGCTTTCTTCGCTGCTAATCGCGGTGAGCCTTTCCCATGTCGCAATTCAGACTCCTGACGCTCCTTCTAGGCAATCTGAGGTAGGCCCTAGGAACAACCCAGTCGACTTCGAAGTGACTGGGATTGAGCTTGGCAACTCAAGCTATTCGCCAAGGGTCTGGGAACAGCCTGACTCAAGCACCCTGGAGTACATGACCAAGGGCGAATCAATCCAAGTTAATGTCACATTCCGTCAAGTAGGAGTCGATCCCTCGCCGGTAACTGCAGATGCCAAACTAGAGATTTGGCACCCCATTGGGACAATCCTCCAAGAATGGACATTCAATATCACACTGGCCGCCGGCCAGTCCATTCGGATGCCATTCGTATGGACCCCATCATTAGCCCACAGCACACTCAGCGACGATGGGTGGCTAACTGGCGGGGTTACGATTAGGGGCATTGTCGATGCGGGTATCGGAATAGATGGCGACGACTCAAATGACATCCTAGACAGGGATGTCCCCATCGCCTTCTGGTATGATCCAATGGAGAATGGTTTCTGCAACGATGAGGCCAACGAAGGAAAGTACTGCACGAACAACGCAGTCCCATTCGGAGAACCGACATGGTTCGCCGCAGGATACACCGATGGCTATCAACCAGACACAAACAACTTCCCAACAGGCACATGGAGGATGGAGAACCTTTCCAGCGCCAACGGAGATTGGCATTGGAAGGTTTCAGGGGACAATGACAACTACGCTTCCAACCGTTACGATAGGCTAAGGTGGGCATGGCAACGATACAATTCGAACGACGGTTGCTCCGATCAGGTCTTCGATGAAAGCCATGGCCTTGGTTATGGCGAGCACGATCCAATCGTGTCCTCGATTCACGGAGCAAACCTCTGTCTGGTCAAGGTGAATAGCCCGCTCCTATACTCGATACAGATTGCAACTGATGCTTGGGGAACGATGGGCGCTGGCGACACCATCATGCTCGAGACCAACTCTGGAGCAGGAGGTGGCGTAGAGTATCTGAACTACTCTGCCAGAAACCTCTCCTCATCAGAGGGAGACTGGTCTAGACTAGTTTGGAATGCGACGGGAATGCACCAGAATGAGGGCTTCACAGTATCTTTCCTGTTCCGATCCAATTCATCCTTTGCCGATGAGGGGGTACACATCGACTCGTTCATCATCTTCGCGATAGAACGCGGAGATGAGTACACATTGGATGCCCAATGCGATTTCCCGGACAACTTCGGTGGCACTACTGTATACGACCCCGATTCCGAGGGGGGCAATACGATTCTCGTCGAAGCAGCCGATCCAGAACCCCCCTCACTTCACTGCCGAATATTCAACAAGGGCTACATCGACACCACCCTCAGATTCTACACAGAGGTCTCCAACAGCTCTTGGATGTCACAATTCCCCCTAAGGATTGACTCGAACAACTTCAATGACCACGATAATGAGGTTAAGACAAACACCATCAAGGCGAGAACATACACCCATGCTTGGTTCAACCTAACGATTCCAGATGGCGCCCCCGTCCAGGACCTGTTCTGGTACACTTGGATCAATGATGGAATCATGGGGTTCCAAGACACGAAGTATTACGTCGAACTCCCCGTCAGTGTCGAGTCTACCTACAGGATGACTCTGAAACAGGAGACTCTCGCCAATCCCGCAGCAACGATATTGCCAGGTGCCAAAGCGAATATCACGATGGAACTGAAGAACACGGGTAACCAGTTCTCCTCGTGGACCCTCGGCGGCCAATTCCCTCAAGGCTCTCAATTATCCTCTGACAACCTGAAGTGGTATGGGGTCGGAGGTGATGAGGTCTCGGTCATCAACATGACTCCAGTGGAAGAGGCCTCACTGAACGTCGAGGTCACGATTCCGGAGGGGATGGAGCCTGGGACCTATGAGTTGACCCTTCTCGCAAACCCTCGTCTCCCCAACACATTCCAAGCATCGTCGAAGATTTACATCGAGGTCCCTGTGTACCATGACCTGGCTATCGCCCCAGTGAAGAATGCGATGCTCGCTCCCGCGGATGGGCAGTTGCGCACAGTCCAGGTCTTCCTGTTCAACTATGGGAACACTGAGGACACCTTCGACATCAGAGTGGATACGGATAACTGGAGGCTAGAAGCCGACATGAGTTCGGATGAAGTCACCTTGGAGGCCAACGGGGGGCAGATCACACTCTCTCTACTACTTCCAATGCCTAAAGGCGTGGATAACGGAACTTACCGCGTCTCCATAATCGGAACGAGTCAGATGAATCCTAGTTACCAGTCTGTTTCCAACTTCTACCTAACCGTTCCAAAGACATACCTGGTGGAAGTCGAAGACAGGGATCTATCCCAAGAGGTCTTCGCAGCCGGAACCGACCCCCGAACACTCAAGTGGAAGATTTCCAACACAGGCAACGAGGACGACTCATTCAGAATTGAACTGGATTTCCCATCTGACGTGTCCGCCTTTGTGGCAGGCCTATCAAATGGGAAGACGCCGTACATAGCACCTGGAGAGGATTACAATCTGAGTGTTAGCTACTCCTTCACCGAGGGGGTCGAGGGCCCCAGAATAATCAAACTCAAGGCCACTAGCACCGAATCTGGCAACAGTGCAGAGGGAGAGGCAAGGTTCGAGGTCGGGACCGTGGGATTCCTATTGGTACTCCCTCCCTCTTCCCAGTCCAATGCAGCCGAGATTTACGAACCGGGAGATGACTACGTCCTCGTCTTCACAATTCGAAGCGCCCATCCGGAACTGGAGCAGCAGATCAGGGCAGATGTCGAGTTGGACAACCTCTGGACACTCTATAATGCGAGGGTCGATGAGGACGATAGGAACTTCGTTCTCGCTGCAGGAGAGAGCAGGAACGTCACAATACATATCGAAGTCCAGGAGGAGCAACTGGAGAACCTTGCAGCCAACATCGTCGACTTCAACGTCTCACTTGTGGTCATCAGCGACTTGGACACGACAACCAAGACAACTGAGATAACCCTCTACAAGCCAGACCCCATTCCCGAAGGTACCGATGTCAAGGAGGTCGGTTGGATTGCAGCCAACTTTGCCCTTGTCGCGGTAGGACTCGTGATTATGGGGGCCGTCCTGTTCTCTTCCTTCAGGGTTCTGAGGAGCGCTCGCGCTCCACTGGAAGAGTACTCCTCTCTGGGCGACTACAGCATGACTGTTGAGGGGTGGAGCGGGGAAAAGAATGACCCGAGCCAACTGCCATCCGCAGACGACATCGCCAATTCGATGTATGGGGGCTCAAAGGAACTTTTCCAGCAGCCACCACCTCTCCCAAGCCCTGTGGAACAGGACCCTGCAACGACTCAGGAATCAGCTGGACCGCCTGTTCCAGAGGATGGGCTGCCAGAGGGATGGACCATGGAGCAGTGGCAGTACTACGGAAACCAGTGGCTTGAATCTCAGAAGGAATAGTAGCCTGACGCAGGCTCGAAAGTAGATTGGGAGGCCTTATGACCCCCACTCCGGTGCCTCGTCCGTCGAACCAAGGCGAGTGATTACATGTATAACGGACAACAACCGATCTTCATTCTGAAAGAGGGAACAACTAGGACTAGCGGAAAGGGAGCCCAGAGCAACAACATCGCCGCAGCAAAGGCAGTGGCCGACGCAGTTAGGTCGACTCTGGGGCCGAAGGGCATGGACAAGATGCTCGTAGACTCGATGGGAGACGTGGTAATCACCAATGATGGGGCTACAATACTGAAGGAGATGGAAATCGAGCACCCCGCAGCCAAGATGATTATCGAAATCGCAAAGACACAGGAGCAGCACTGTTTCGACGGAACAACTAGCGCTGTCGTGATCGCGGGGGAACTCCTGAAGAGGAGCGAGGAGTTGGTCGACCAGAATGTTCATCCAACAGTCATCTGCGAGGGTTTCAGACTGGCTTCCGACAAGGCCGTTGAGTTGATTGACTCGCACGGGGCCGGAGTCAACGAAAAGATGCTCACAGAGGTGGCCAAGACTGCATTGACGGGAAAGAGCACAGGTGCAGTGAAGGAATTCCTCTCGGACATTAGCGTGAAGGCTGTCCTGTGCGTTGCCCAGGAGGATGACGATGGGGCAATTGTTGACTTGGATGACATCAAGGTCCAGAAGAAGCAAGGAGGTTCCATCAGGGACAGCACCCTTGTTGACGGAATCATTCTCGACAAAGAGAGGGTTCACAGCGGCATGCCCAGGAGCGTGGCCAATGCCAAGATTGCTCTCGTGAACTCTGCAATCGAGGTGAAGAAGACGGAGGTGGATGCAAAGATCCAGATCACAGACCCAAACATGCTTTCTCAGTTCCTAGACGAGGAGGAGCAATTCCTGAGGTCCCTAGTCGACAAGATTGTCGCAAGCGGAGCAAACACGGTAATCTGCCAGAAGGGAATCGATGACTTGGCCCAGCACTGCATGGCAAAGTCTGGGATCTTCGCTATCAGAAGGGCGAAGAAGAGCGATATGGAGGCCCTATCAAAGGCGACTGGTGGTAGGATAGTAAACAACCTGGATGACCTCTCCGAGGGAGACCTCGGTTCGGCCTCTAAGGTCGAGGAGAGGAAGATAGGCGACTCGGACATGGTGTTCGTTGAAGGGTGCCCCCAAGCAAAGAGCGTCTCAGTTCTTCTTCGGGGAGGTACCGAGCACGTCGTCGATGAGGTGAAGCGAGCCTTCGAGGACGCAATCGGAGTAGTCGCAGTAGCTCACGAGGATGGCGCAGTTCTAACCGGCGGAGGCTCAGTTATAGCCGCACTTAGCAGGGACCTCCGATTATTCGCGGAGTCAACCGGTGGCAGGGAGCAGATGGCGATAGAGGCATTCTCCAGCGCTCTTGAGGTGATCCCCAGGACTCTTGCCGAGAATGCTGGACTAGATCCTGTGAATACGATAATCGATCTTAGGAAGGCGCATTCAGAGGGCAAGTCAACCCATGGGGTGAACGTCTACAAGGGCGGAGTGGTAGACATGGCCAAGGCCAAGGTATTCGAACCCAGCCGCGTAGTAGAGCAGGCGATTCAGAGTGCTTCCGAGACAGCAGTGATGATTCTAAGAATTGACGACGTGATCTCCAGCAAGGGAGCAGGGCCAATGCCGGAAGACTTCGATGCAATGGACATGTGAGCGACCTAACTTTAGCCACTGCCGGCACCTTTCCCGATGAGCATATTCAATAATCGGATTATGGTCGAGGTGAATACCCAGCCTAAGGCTGGGTAGGTGATCTCTTGTCGGTACCCCCTCTGTTGATACTGTTCGGATCCGAGTCAGGAAACTCCGAAGACTTGGCGACCATAGCCGAGAAGCAGGCCAAATCTCTCGGTTTGACTCCCTCCGTGAAGGGGATGGACGAAGTCGAGGTCGGGAACCTCCCCAATTACCAGAACATCCTGATTTTCTGTAGCACCTGGGGGGAGGGGGAGATGCCAGACAATGCAGTCGACCTCTGGGAGGCGGCTAACGGGGGCTCGCCACCGTCGATGTCGGGGTGCAACTTCGCCGTATGCGCTCTGGGGGACACGAGCTACGAATTCTTCTGCCAGTCCGGCAAGGACTGGGATGAGTGGTTCGAGAAGCAGGGTGCAACCAGGCTCCTAGACAGGGTCGATTGCGATGTCGAATATGACGATCCAGCTGCAGAATTCACTACCAATGCCCTTTCTCTGATTGCGTCCTCTGGAACTGGGGCGGCGAATCCTTCCGATGAGGAACCGTCTGGCGAATCTGGAGAACCATCAGGAGATGGGGGCCCGGAAGCCCAGATCGAAACAGATAGCGACGATCTGGAGGGGCTCCTATCCTCTGGAGATAGGTCACTAATGCTGCTATTCGGCTCCCAGTCTGGAAACTCAGAGGAACTTGCTGCCAAGATCTCGAAGGATGCAAAGTCATACGGTCTTGAGGGAGAGGTCCACGACATGGATGGCTTCGATTTCAACTCACTCTCTGGGAAGAAGCGCGTGCTAATTGTCTGCTCCACATGGGGGGAGGGTGAGATGCCCGACAATGCAGAGGAACTCTGGCAATTCGCAATCTCCGACTCAGCATCTCGTCTCGAAGGGGTCCACTTCGCAATTTGCGCTCTGGGGGACACGAGCTACGAGTTCTTCTGCCAGTCCGGCAAGGACTGGGACGACCAGTTAGAGAAACTTGGCGCCACCCGAATAATTGACCGACTAGACTGCGATGTCGACTATGATGCACCAGCGGCTGAGTGGATACTGGAAACTCTTCCAGCGCTAGCTGCTGTGGATAGCACCGGACATTTCCACGATGGAATGGTGGACGCGATCAAGATGTACGCCAGCGGTTCTTCAGCCGGTGCAGAGGGGGAGGATGGCTTCTCCATGCCTGAGGTCAAATCCGAACCCATTCAGGCAAGTGTCAGCGTCTTCAGGTATGATCCTGAGACTTGCAGCACGGGAACCGATACTTGGCTGTGCTCTCTACCGGGACACATGTCAGTACTGGAGGTCCTCAGGACACTCAAAGCATCCCAAGATGGAACCCTGACATTCCGCGATGGTAATTCAGATGACTCCAATACAGCGATTTCGATCAATGGTCGCCTAGTTTTACCAGGACTCTGCCGCCTAGACTCTGCCGCACCAATGAGGGACGGCTCGGTCTCCCTGAGGATCGAGCCCCTCCCGGGATTCGAGGTAATCAGGGACTTGGCCATAGACCCATGGTCGCTAGAGAGGAAGAGGGAATCAAGCGATCCATGGATGGTCGCGGCCACAAGGGAGGGGGCCCACACGCCTCAAGGTGTGATGGGGACTATGGATCCAGCGATCGCCTCCAGTTTACACTCGATGAAGGACTTCGGCAGCCAGAACATACTCCATTCTAGTTCTGACGCGGTCCCCCATGCAAATGGGTACCTAGGGCCCGCAGTAATCGCCTCCACATGGTCCAGGAGGAACGATCCTAGAACCTCTCCATCCAAGGCAGAGGAAATCGACAAAATGCTATCCTCCCCTAATGGGATTAAGGCCGAGACCGACCTCGCCTCGATAAATCGCCAGTCCTCAGTCCCTAGGGCCGTCTCCGAGTCACTCCTAGTCGCGAAGAACTCAGTACTCACTGGAGATGGCTTCAACGGTAAGCACGGCAAGCACGTTTGGTGGTACACTTGGACGGTTAAGAGCAGCGGGATGGTCAATGACACCGTAATATACAGGCAAGCCCTAGGCCCATTTGCGCTTCTCGGAAACCTGTTCTCGGGAGTTACCGCGCGAATGGTACTGGGCTTCACAAGGACTGGTGGCAACGTTTTCAATGGGATGCTGGGAATGGTGGCCCCTCCAGCCGGAATAGGAAAGATGCCCAAGCAGTTCAACTCATCTGTAGAGAATCATCACGAGGTAGTTGCGATCTTCAACGAGATGGATGGTAGGTTCTGATGGCATTGAAGTATGCATACCACCCTGGAAACATTGCCCACAGCAGCGCCACTGAGGTTTCTCAGACCATGGAGCCGACCACCCGCTCCCTTGGTATCGAACTATTTCCCATGGACGGTGCCACTAGCTGCGGAGCCGGGATAATCAGACAAGCAAACGACTTGCTTCAAGTGACGCTCAACGCACGAAACTTCGCGATCGCCGAATCCATGGGCATGGACATCATCACCCCGTGTGCAGCCACGGCTGGGAACCTCAACGAGGACCTTGCCAGGCTGAAGCGAGACTCCCTACTTCTTGCAAAGACCAACGATGTCCTACAGCGTACGACGGGGCTCACGATGTCTGGCGATGTAGGCGTGCATCATCTGCTGCATGTCATCGTCGACGAGATTGGCCTGGACAAGGTGGGCCAGAAGGTACGCAACCCGATCGACTTCCCGATAGCCGGATTCTACGGCCCAAACATGCAGCAGGATGGAGCCTGTGGCGAGGACGATGTTTTCGATCCCCAGTACCTAGAGATGCTAATCAAAGCACTGGGGGGAGAACCGATTCTCTGGGAGAGCAGGACGCAAAGCGTTGGCGTACCGGGTCTTTTCTCGGAGGAGGCTACGGTCCTGCGCCAGATTGCATCCACCATCCACGATGCAAAGTCGGAGGGGGCGGCGATGATCGTCAGCGCGTGCACCCTTTCCCACACCGCGCTCGACGTATACCAAGGAAAGGCAGGCAGGGCAACCGGGATATCCACAAACATCCCGGTGATCCACTTGACTGAGATGCTCGCATTCGCAATGGGGCACTACAACAACCGCCTGGCCCAGCTCCGCACGAGAATAGCCGTAATCGGCGACTAGAACTGGTCCAGACCCGTCTGTCCCGAGGGTCTGAAGTTCCCAGGGGGGAGTTCAACCTTGGGGGATTCCTTTGGTCCCTTGGCAGTAGTGGTGTCAGTCCCAGAAAGGTCACTCTTGTAGAGTTCTCTGGTTTCGATAACGAATTCGGCTGCTGAGCAGACACCCCCATCAGAGGATACGGAGAACCTCCCCAAGTTAGACAAATCCTTGTGAGGGCTACCGGGTAGCTCTCTAGCGACCCTCCTAGCAGCCTTGTGCATGAACTCCTCCTTCCTCCTGGCAGAGTCTTTGGCCTGCTCGTCCCTTGTACCCTCGGCAACAAGGACGACTACCTCCCCCTGCCTCCTCCTTCCAGTTCTCCCCCTCCTCTGGATGGTTCTTATTTCGCTCGACACGGGTTCGTAGAAAATAACAAGGTCAGCACTAGGGATGTCCAAACCCTCTTCGCCAACTGAAGTTGCAACCATGACATTTGCCCCCCCTCCCCTGAACTCGGAAAGTCTGGCTATCTGCTGCTTCGCAGTTAGCCCTCCGGAACCGGATCGACGCGACTGCCCAATGAACTGAATCGCCCTGATGCCCTTGAGATCGGAAAGCGCGCCCTCGAGTGCTTCCACTGTATCTCTGTAGTTGGCGAAAACAATCACTCTTGAATCACTGTCTCTTCGAATCCTTTCCCTGACAAGCCTCCTCACCGCTCCGACCTTGGAATGTACCTCGTCCATACCCTTGAGTCTGGCAGACAGGCTCCTTACCCTGCCGTCTCTGAGGAATTCTCTAGAAGATTTGCTCTTCCCTTCCTCATCCTCCATCCTAGTGAGGAAATGCCTAGATGCGGCTATCCCTTGGCAGAGGAGATGGTTAATCAGATGATGGAGCCTCATTGCAGTGGCTATCTGTGAAGATGACCTGAAACCACTCGTATCACCTCTGCCGATGGCTTCCTGGGCACGTTCCATTGCATTCGATAATCCAGGTTGATTAATTGCTCCAGGCATAACGTACCTTCCACTCCTACGCTCTCTGTCGACTATCCCTTCTTGCCAAATCCTGAACGGCTCTGCCATTTCTCTGATTTCACCAGGAACCTCTACGCCAACTTCCTCGACATCAAGCTCTGAGAGAAATTCTGCCACCATCGGATCTTCCTTCGTCCTCATGTGTATTTTTTGGATCCCCAGCCTCCTGCATATCTCCTGCACTTGCTCCCTTCTCGAACCAGGACTTGCCGTAGTTGCTAGAATCAGTGGACTTTCGGACTGGGAGATGTACATCTCGGCAACCTCTGCCATAGCGTGATCCCCCGTGCAATGATGTGCTTCATCGACAACAAGTATGCTACAATCACCAAGAGAAAGGACTCCCTTCCTCACATCATTCCTAACGACCTGTGGGGTTGCGAACACCAGTCTCGAACCCTTCCATAGTTCGGGTCTCTTGGAGGCTGTTTGCTGCCCACTAAGTGAAATCGGTTTCAATTCCGAAACATTGGAAAGAACGGGGATTGCATTTTCCAGATGCTGATTCGAGAGGGCAACGGTCGGGGCGATAACCAAGGCCCAGCCCCCCGTTCTCTCCAAACTCTCAACTATGGATAACCATGCGACAGCAGTCTTTCCCGCGGCTGTAGGTAGGATCAACAGCATCGAACCAGCCATGGCATCATCTACTGCTTGGAGCTGGTATGCTCTAGCCTGAATCGTTTCTGATACCAATCCCGGATGGGCAACATATGAGGGCACGGACAGGGGCCTCTGTAGTCAGGGTTCAAAATCGTTGCATTGGCATTTTTCACCTTCGCCACCCCTTAGGAGTGTGCTTTTGGCACCCCGATTCGTTCAAATAGGGTATGTTAGTCGCAAGGCCGCTCACTACGTGAGGTACCAGACACCAAAGGGCTCTGACTAGCATCCCACAAACCGCATCCGCATTCGCGGATATGGCCCGGTGTCACGGTGCCTCCGTGACGTAGTTGGCCCGGCATTGGTCGCCCGCGACCGATTTCGGAATACAGGAGGAAATGCAATGGCAGACCGATCCAAACCCCGCCGTGGTAGCATGGGCTATGGCCCTAGAAAGCGTGCTATCCGGCAATTCGCAAGAATCACCTCATGGCCAGAAACAGAATCATCAGAGGTCCGAGTTCAGGGATTCGCTGGATGGAAGGCAGGAATGACTCACATACTGATGAGGGACACTAATCCGAAATCGACCTCTGCCGGACAGGAAGTCAGGAAGGCAGTAACCGTGGTCGAGACCCCGCCAATGAACGTTCTAGCAGTAAGGGGGTACAAGATGACCCCGTACGGAAAGCAGACAGCGGGTGAAGTCTGGACCGACGTCTCCGAGGAACCCCCTGCCAACCTATTCCCACGATTAGCAAACCAGACACGAGGCGAAAGGGATGTCGAGGAGGGGAGGAAGCCAGCAACTCGTGGCGGAAGAATTCCAAAGAGGCTGTCCCAACCATCGGAGGACGCATTGAACTCTCTGAGGGAGCAGGACCTAACCGAGGTCCGTTTGATAGTATGCACTCAACCAGGCCTAGTTCGTGGGATCCCTTCGAAGACTCCAGAGATAATGGAGATCGGACTAACAGGTGGGGACATAGATGCAAAACTTGACTGGGCAATGGATCGTTTAGGTGGGCAAGTCAGTCTCGATGACGTTTACGAAGCCGGACAGGAGATTGACGTCGTGGGCGTGACCAAGGGCAAGGGTTGGCAAGGCTCGATTAAGAGGTTCGGACTTAAGCTACTTAGTCACAAGAACAGCAAGAGGAGACGCCAGGGGGGTAACATGGGTGACTTCGGAACTGGATACGTAAGGAAGACAATCAGGCAGGCTGGGCAGGTAGGTTACCATAAGAGGACGGAGCTGAACAAGAAGATCCTGAGGATTTCAAATTCTGATGAGTCAGAAATAACTCCTGATGGCGGTTTCCTGAACTACGGCGAAGTCCGAAATCAATACATGATAATCCAAGGGAGCCTTCCGGGACCAGCAAAGAGGCTTCTAAGATTCAGAGACCCAACACGTCCGAGGAATGTTGTTGGAGAGGTTGACTTAACATACGTCAGTACCTCAAGCAAGCAGGGTGTGTGATAGTATGAAGACTAAGGCATACAATTTGGTCAATTCTGTAGCCCAAGAGGAGATGGACGCAGGCCTATTGGCAGAATCATTCGCCGTAGAGGCCAAGGACGGCAAGGCCATCGAACTCCCATCCCCATTCACTTCACAGATCAGGGAGGACCTAGTCCGCTCCGCCGTTCATGCTTCAAGAGCAAACAGGAGGCAGTCCTACGGGCACAGGGAACATGAAGGAAAGCGTGCTCCTCAGCCAGGTATGAAGCACTCCGTGGAGTGGTGGGGCAAGGGCCGAGGAGTCTCCAGAATAATGAGGAAGGCAGGGCAGAGAACCGGAGCACAGAACCCTCACACCAGAGGAGGTAGGAGGGCTCACGGGCCAAAGGTGGACAAGGAATGGTCTCAGAAGATAAACTCCCGCGAGAAGAAGATAGCCCGCGACTCTGCCATAGCAGCTTCATGCGACTCGAGCACAGTATCCTCCAGAGGACACAAGTTCGACGATGGCCTCAGATTCCCAATAATCATCGATGGCTACGTTGAGTCTAGGGGCGGCTCGGACGAGAAGTACGACATAGAGTCAATACCTAACCAGTATTCTACTAGAAAATTCGTTGCGATGATGGAGGGCCTGGGAGTCTCAGCAGACCTCACTCGCTCCAAGAATGGCCGGTCTATAAGAGCCGGAAAGGGAACAATGAGGGGTAGGAAGTACAGGACCCCAAAGAGCGTCCTCTTGGTCGTGGCTCAGAAGGGAGGCTTGGAAAAGGCAGCTCGCAATCTCCCGGGAGTCGACGTTGTCACTGCTAAGGATTTGTGCGCTGAAGACCTCGCACCTGGTGGGGACATGGGAAGGCTCACAGTTTGGACAAAGTCAGCAATAGAGGCTCTGGAGTGATTAAGATGGATCCATATGACGTGATTATTATGCCTTGGATCACAGAGAAGACTCTCGAAGCGAGGAGGATCGCAGATCCCGACGGCGGACACAGGGAGAACAACAACAGAATCGAGTTCATCGTCAGAAGGGAGGCGACAAAGAAAGACATCAAAGATGCAATAGAGACCCTTCTCGAGGTCAAGGTCGCTAAGGTAAACGTTCGAATCAACAGAACTGGCAAACATGCCAGCATTCGTCTAGCAGATGGATATGACGCAGAGGAGGCCGCGCTCAAACTCGGAGCGTTCTAGAAGGTGA
>Ga0208407_1000333_pt1 | contig 22305 bp, 17 predicted proteins | sample ETNtaG_9_FD_185775 | JGI IMG/M metagenome (GOLD analysis project Ga0208407, IMG submission 185775) | Marine microbial and viral communities from oxygen minimum zone, Eastern Pacific Ocean - ETNP201406SV69 (SPAdes) (version 2) | ecosystem: Environmental > Aquatic > Marine > Oceanic ...
CATGATTTCGATTCAATGGTTAGTGACGACATCAAATCAATGCTTGCTACTTTGAAAGCAGATCTCGAATCAGGTGCTATGAGCGCATGTGTATGGGACGCAGACAGCAACCCAGCATGTAGCGGAGGAGCAGAAGCTGCTCCTTCTCTTGCTCCGCCTGAGGTGACTGAAATTAATGTTTGTACAGCACCTGCTTATACCGCTTTACCAAACTTCGTTGCCATTGATATGGGCGTATTCGAATCGTTTGGTTTCACAAAAGTAGATAAAGTTGCTTGTGGTTCAGGACCGGCGACAGCTGCAGCCATGATTTCTGGCGAAGCTGATTTCTCTATCAACACTCCTGACAACATGCTCGTCTCTCGTGAAGCTGGATTTGACTTGGTCATGTTCAGTCAAGTGGTGAATGGTCACTTCTTCGATATTCTCGTAGATGCTGATCAGCCAGTAGTTGACGGTGATTGGGAAGCAACCATGCAGGGTCTTGACGGCACCAATGTTGGTGTTGTTGCCCGTGGTGCTGCCGCTGAGCAAATAGCACGTGAGCTTTTCGAGTCAGCTGGACTTGATCCTGAGAACTCGACTTACATTGCTACTGGTCTTGGTGGAACAACCATTGCCGCTATGGAAGCCGGTGAGATTGACTGGGCTATTACTTTCGAGCCTGGCATGACAATGGGTGTCAAGAACGGAATTGGTACTCGTCCGTTCTCGCTAGTTGCTGGAGACGGTCCAAGCTCTTTGGATTGGCCTTCATTGGTGATAACCGCTACACGCGATTTCGCTGCAGCTAACCCGAACACTATTGCCGCTTACCAAGCTGCTGTAGAAGCTTCAATTGCGTGGCTTCAAGATGACGCAAACACCGATGCTGTTCTTGAGGTAATGGCAAACAATGTTGCTTTGGTCAGTGCCGATATGGCAGCTGACGTTCACGCTGCGAACAAGGGATCTTTCTTAACTGATGGAACTCTTGACGCCAGTCGTATAGGAAACGTGGTTGATTACTCACTTGGTCGAGGACTTATCAGCGAGTCAATGAACTTTGCTGATTTCGCTATCACCGACCAGGGTGTGCCACCGAAGCTTGTAACAGCTTTAGCTGCTGCTTGTCCTTCACCTTTGGTGATCCAGACTGACTGGTTCCCAGAATCAGAGCACGGTGCCCTATATGAGATGATCGGCGCTGGTTATGAAATCGACGCTGACAACATGATTGTTAGAGGTCCTGGTCAACTAGGAAACGCACCTTTGGGAATCGATATTGAGGTTCGCACCGGTGGTCCAGCTATTGGTTGGTCTCCTGTTGCTTCCTACATGTACACAGATGATTCAATCCATCTCGGATACGCAAACACAGAAGCGCAAGCACAGTTGGAAGACACTCCTCTGATTTCTGTTGTAGCTCCGTTGGAGAAGAATCCTCAGATGATCATGTGGGATCCAAACACCTATCCAGATGTTCAAAGCATCGCGGATCTTGGTGAACAGGGAATCACAATCAACGTATTCGCTGGTGGCGTATTCATCGAAGTGTGGATAGCTGAAGGAGTTGTTTCAGCAGATCAGGTTGATCCTTCCTACGATGGTGGACCAGCTATGTTCATTGCAGCTGATGGTGCTATTGCTCAGCAGGGATTCGCTTCCGCTGAGCCTTACCAGTATTTGAACGAATTTGCCGAGTGGGGCAAGCAAGTCGAATACCAGTTACTTCACGACACCGGATTTGAGGTTTACTCTCAGACAATCGGTGTTCGACCAGCTGACATGGAAGACATGAGAGCATGTCTCGAATTGTTCGTTCCAGTTGTTCAGCAGTCAGTTATCAACTTCTCGTCTAACCCTGCAAGGGCTAACGCGATAATCGTTGACGCTGTTGACACATTTGGTTCCTTCTGGGTTTACTCAACGGAATTGGGTGAGTACTCAGTTGCGACTATGAATGAACTCGGTCTTCATGCAAATGGACCGGACTCAACCGTTGGAAACATGGAGGAATCCAGAATCCAAGGTGTGATCGACAAGATGGTTGCGGCAGGTATGAGTGTTACTACTACCAACGCAAGCGACTTGTTCACTAACGAGTTCATTGACATGAGCATTGGTTTCGCTGAATAATTTCAGCAAACAAAACTAAAAACTGGTTACCGGCCGGGCCCAAAAGGGTCCGGCCGGTTTCAGTTACGTGTATATTCAAAGACGGACTATAAAGGAAACTAAAAATGGGATCAGCTGCAGTTTCATTAGAAGATGTCTCTCTGGAGTTTGGAGACGGCGATCCTCGGAAAGAAACGGTTCTCGCCGTTGACAATACAAGTTTAGAAATACCGGCAGGACAATTCGTAGCAATAGTCGGTCCGAGCGGTTGCGGTAAAACAACTATTTTAAATATGCTCGCAGGTCTAATAAAACCATCGATCGGATCCGTTAAACGCCATGGCGAAGAGGTGGACGGCCCGAGTAGAGATATAGGTTACATGCTCGCTCGTTCTGCTTTGAGTCCTTGGAGAACTGCTAAACAGAACGTAGAACTAGGCTTAGAGATCAGAGGAATATCAAAACAAAAAAGATCTGAAAAGGCACTGGAACTTTTAACTCAACTAAGACTTGAAGATTTTGCTGAGGCTTATCCGTCAATGCTTTCTCAAGGCATGCAACAACGTGTGGCGATAGCAAGAACTCTCGCTATCGATCCCGATTTATGGTTATTAGATGAACCATTCGGTGCGCTGGACGCCCAAACCCGACATAAAGTTCAATCCGAATTCATCTCCTTGTGGGAATCGAACCCTGGTAAGACAGTTATTTTTGTTACGCACGATTTAGAAGAAGCAGTGCTCCTTGCAGATCGCGTGATAGTAATGACCGCTAGACCTGGAAAAATTAAATCCGACACTCTCGTTCCAATGCCCAGACCACGAGATTTAGATGCATTAAAATTCGACCCTATTTTCACAGAAACCGAACAAAGAATCTGGAGGGAGCTCCGTGATGAAATCGTCTGAAAACTCAAGTGAAGTTTGGAAGTGGAGAATCCGACAATTTGATCTACCTACGCAATTATTACGCTCCGCTGTCTTATTGGGAGGCTTTCTTATTTGGCAGTACGAACTAATTTTTAAAGGTGTACCGATAACAATTTTCGGATTTGAACCACTTCCAGAAATTAATCGTATTTTTTATGCGGTACCAACTGATGTGTGGAAATATTTAGCTGACTATTACCACGACTTAGGTTTCTGGAAAGACCTCTGGGTTACGCTTCAAGAGGCAATTTGGGGCTTCGTCATAGGTGGATCAACTGGTTTTATAGCGGGAGTAATGCTCGGTTACTTTGCGAAACTCCAAAAAGTCTTTGGTCCTTTTCTGGTATTTGCAAATGCAGTACCTAAAATTGCTTTCGCTCCAATTTTAATTCTTTGGTATGGCGTTGATATGGGTTCAAAAATTGCTTTAGCTACAATCATCGTCTTTTTCATAGTCCAAATGCCTACAACTTCTTCAGTTGGTCTTGTGGATCCTGATCTAAATACGCTTGCGACAACAATGGGAGCTAATAAATCTCAACTATTTAAAAAAGTGATTATCCCTGGAATAATGCCAGCAGTTTTCGGAGCCCTTAGACTTGCTGCAATTTACTCAATGCTTTCTGTAGTCTTTGGTGAATTTATAGCCTCAAAACGCGGACTTGGACAAAGACTATTAGTCAGCACAAATATGTTTAATATGGGCTCCGCTTTTGCTTTAATGTTGGTTCTGGCGATAGTTGCACTTGCATTGAACGGGGTGATTGGCTTGGCGGAACGCCGCGTACTCAAATGGCAAACAACGCGTAAGGGCGGACAAGTTATTTCCCTCTAAAAAAATTAGAACCCGTTTCCGTAGAACTCATGTTCAATTGTTCGCAATTCTGAAAATTTAGACCGTAATTCTTCTCTTCGTGACCGATCGACAGCCAAATTCACTAGCTCATGTGGGTCTTCTTGAAGGTCATACATCTCGTGGTCATGCTCATCAAAAGAAGCATCACGACCAAAAAGCATTTCCGCTTCACCCGACTGATTGCCATGGGTATCGAATCCGCCACCAATGCCGTAATACCGACAGTATTTATGCCTTCCATCAAAAATTCCTGAACTCGCATATCGGCATTGCTCAACACCTGGATACCAAGGCCATTCTTGATTAAAAAGAACATAATCACGTATCTTCGCTGAAGAGTCTTCAAAAACCGGAGAAAGGGATTCTCCTATATAAGTTGGATGATCATCAGGTTCCACTCCTGCGAATTCAAGAATCGTCCTAGCTAGATCAACATGCGATGTCAAAGAATCAGTCTTCGACCCTGGCTTAGCTATTCCAGGTGCTGAAATGTATAAAGGTATTCTCATCGTCTCCTGATAGTTCCAAGGCCCTTTGGATCGAAGGGTATGAGACCCACATTGATCTCCATGATCTGAAGTGAAAACAACAATAGTGTTTTCCCATGCTTCAACATCATCTAAAGCGGATAAGACATGACCCACACACTGGTCGTTAAGTTCATGCAATTTCGCATAATAATCAAGCGCTCTAAGCCAAATGTCAGGATCATCTCTTTTCATCTCACCTGGGATTGAACGTCTAGTTAATACGTCCATCCACCTTCTATGAACATCTGGTTTAGTGAAAAGATCATCATCAAAATTAGGTGGTAGTTCCGAAAAAATTCTTTCAACTTCGTGAGGAAATCCAGGAAGATTATTTTCCCTCCCCCAATCTCGTTGTGAAAGCCTTTCCACAGCTTTTGCGTAATATTCTGGATCTTTCTCCCAGTACCAAGGCTGGTCTATTGGAAACCACATAATGTCGTGTGGATTCACAAGACCAACGCTGAGGAACCATGGAGCATCATCATTACCGTGACTCCTTATCCAATCTGCGGCATCCCTTGCGATTGGCTCGTCGTATTCAGTTCCGCTTCCAGCAAGTCCCCAAAATGACATGTCATTACCTTCCCAGTCGCTAAAACCATAAGCTTCCATATCTGGGGTTGGTGTCGCCTCCAAATGCCATTTGCCTTTATAAGCCGTGTAGTAGCCCTTGTCTCTCAGGATTTTTCCTAAAGTTGCAGCATCTTTTGAAAGTTGAGTATTTGTCGGAGCACTTGAATTTTCAGTTACACCATGACTCGCCATGTATTCACCAGTAAAAAGAGTCGCTCTTGACGGTGAACAAGGAGAAGAGTGCGTGTAATGACTCGTGAATTCGATCCCGTTATCTATGATCCTCTGACGTGCAGGAAGTATAAAATCATCTGGGAGCCAGTCTCTTTGTCTTTCTTGGTCAGAAACTATTAGCAGTATGTTTGGTTCATTCATTTTTTGAACATAGCATTTCGTTCAAGGAATAAGTTAACTCAATGACTTTTTATATGAAATAAAACAAAAAAGTAGAAAAAATGAAAATCATCCCTACAAACAGTCTTGTTGGTGCTTACGTGGAAGATATCGATCTGTCTTGCCCAATTGAGAGCAATGAAACCGATGAGTTGCTTTCAGCATGGCATAAACATGGAGTCTTATTCTTTAAAAACCAGAACCTCGATGACGCACAACAAATAGCCGCTGCATCAATCTTTGGAGAACCAGTACCTTATGATTTCGCTCCAACGACAGAAGGAAATAAAATAGTTTCCAAACTAGTCCATGAAAAAGGAATATTCTCCGGCGGATCAGCTACTTGGCATAGTGATGCTACATGGCTCAAAGAACCTCCAAGAGCAAGCATCCTGCAAGCAATTAAATTGCCGAGTTCTGGTGGGGACACGTTATTTGCATGCATGTCAAATGCTTTTGATTCACTTTCAAGTAGAACTCAGAATTTTGTCACTGGTTTGACAGCTGTCCATCACGGAGGCTCAAAACTTGGAATTAATATGATTGCAAAAAAAATCCCTTCGGATGGGGTTACTCACCCTGTAGTTAGAACCCATCCTTCGACAGGAAAGAAATGCATCTTTGTGAATAGGCTGTTTACTCAAAAAATTAACGAACTCAGCACTCAGGAGAATGAAGCTCTTCTACCTATGCTTTGTGATCTTCCTTTGCGGCCTGAAGTTCAGTTCAGATTCACCTGGGAAGAAGGAGATATAGCAGTCTGGGACAACAGAAGTGTCCAACACTACGCAACACCTGACTACAACGAAGCTCGAATAATGCACAGGGTTGTACTCGCAGGCGATCCTGTTGAATAATCGATATAAAGAGAAGAGAAAATGAAAATCATCCCTACAAACAGTCTTGTTGGTGCTTTCGTCGAAGATATCGATCTGTCTTGCCCAATTGGGAGCGATGAAACCGATGAGTTGCTTTCAGCATGGCATAAACATGGAGCCTTATTTTTTAAAAACCAGAACCTCGATAATGAACAACAAATAGCCGCTGCATCAATCTTTGGAGAGCCAGTACCTTTCGATTTTGCCCCTGCAACAGCAGAAAGTGAAATCGTCCACAAAATAGCAAATGAAAAAGGAAGAGGTATAAAAAGTGGCACCTCAACCTGGCATACTGACGCCACATGGCTAGAGATGCCTCCAAGGGGAACCATGTTGCAAGCAGTTGAATTGCCTAGCTCTGGAGGAGACACCTTATTCGCAAGCATGTCTGCAGCTTTTAGCTCTCTCTCATCAGAAACTCAAAGTTTTATAGACGGCCTAACAGCTGTACACCACGGAGGGTCTAAACTCAAAAAATCAGCAGACAGAATTTCAAAAATTATTCCCGAAGAAGCCGTCTCGCATCCAGTAGTTAGAACCCATCCCGTGACCAGAGAGAAATGCATATTTGTGAACAGACTTTTCACCAAGAAAATAAACGAACTTAACGACATTGAAAATGAAGCCGTTCTGCCGATGCTCTGTGATCTAGCTCTACGACCAGAACTACAATTCAGATTCACCTGGGAAGAAGGAGATATAGCAGTCTGGGACAACAGAAGTGTCCAACACTACGCAACACCTGACTACAGTGAAGCTCGAATAATGCACAGAGTAATACTCGCAGGCGATCCTGTTGAATAGCCCATGTTAAGGAATCCTCCCTTCCCTATCTCCCCTGAGGAACTAACTGAAGATTTCCTCTCAGAAAGTCTTGGAAAGGAAGTTAGCTCTTTTAGCTACAAACGCATTGGCAGTGACAGAGGCATGCTTGGAGTTGTATTGCTTCTAAATATTTCCTATTCAGATGGCAATAAAGAAAACCAAAATCTTGTTTGCAAAATTCCCGCTCTTAGGGAAGGGAGTAGAGCAAACACTAAAAGGGGGAACAATAATGAACGTGAACTTCGCTTTTACGATGAACTCGCCTCGATCACACCTGTAAATACCCCGCAATTCCACTCAGGTTGGTATGACCCAGAAACTGAAAACTTTTTACTAATCCAAGAAGCGGTCGATGTAGATGAGAGCGTGGATCAAATTAAGGGAATTTCTCTTGAGCAAGCTTCTCTCGTACTCGATGAAGTTGCTTCTTTGCATTCCAAATGGTGGGAAAACCCAGATTTAAAGAAAATAGAATGGCTCCCAAAACCCAGTGGAAGAAAATCCAGTCTCTCATTTATTGCAAATGCGGGATGGGATCCTCTTTGCGAGTTACTAAATGGAGAGCTAACCAAAGACGAAATATCCTTTGGAAAAAAAATCACGAGCCGTCTTCATGAAATGCTAGAAGCACTATCAAATTATCCTGAAACATTAATTCACTCAGATCTAAGAGCAGACAACCTTCTTTTCACCCGTGAAGGCAACAGGGTTTTTCTCGTTGATTGGCAAGGTGCATCTAAGGGACCCGCTGGATTTGATTTGTCATACTTTATAACCATGTCTTTAACGGTTGATTCACGCCGCAAGAACGAAAAACTACTCTTGGACCATTATGTCAATGCACTCAAAACCGCTGGTAAAGAAGTAGATAAAACCGAACTATTTGAAAGTTATGTAGATGGGATACTTTATGGATTAGTTGTGGCTTGTTCCCTTCCTTTAATTAGTGACGAAAAAGAGGAACGTGTCAAGGAACTCGCAACTGTCATGACCCGAAGAAGCATTGAAGCATTGAAAGACCACAATAGATTTTGACCGAATAATACATTAGATAAAAAGGTAGAACATGGAGAAAAAACTAGAGGGAAAAGTTGCAGCGATAACTGGTGGAACCCGAGGTATCGGACGTGCAATAGCAGAAAGATTCATAGCAGAAGGAGCAAAAGTAGTAATAAACAGTCGCAATGACGAAAAAGGACAACGGGCGCTTGATGAAATGGAAGCTGGTGAAGATGTTCTCTTCTATCCAGGAAGTGTGACCGAAAAAGAAGTTGTAGAAGGTCTAGTTGACTTCACCATTGAAAATTTCGGTCAACTCGACATCATGGTTTTAAATGCAGGTGGAGTGGGTGACACTGCTCCGGTAATCGAACTTTCTGACGAAGAATGGCAATTCGAACTCGATTTTAATCTGAATCATGTTTTTCGAGGAACCCGTAAAGCACTCTGGCATATGATCCCACGTAAAACAGGAAGGATAATTGCTATTTCGTCTATAGAGGGCAAACGCGGCAAAGCAAACATCGCCGGATATACAGCTAACAAACATGCAATCAATGGGTTCGTTAAATCAGCTGCAAAAGAAGTCGGCACAGAAGGCATAACAATCAATTCCATCTGCCCAGGTCTGGTGCATACAGACATGCTTGAAAATCAATCAGGAGCTGCTTCGGGACTAACTGAAGTAGCCGATGTAATTGCTCTATATACAAAAGACACCGCTATACAAAGGCCTGTAACTGTCGAAGAAATCTCTGCTTTCGCGCTCCTCCTAGCCTCAGAAGAAGGTGCCGGATTCAGCGGAGGAACAATTTCGCTCGATGGAGGACTCGCAAATTACTAATGGAAGTTACCTTTCCGACATCTCCCGATGATCTAACCAGAGAATGGCTTTCCAGTGCATTGGGTAGACCTATTGAGAGTTTTGAAATGAATCCGATTGGAGGAGGAAAAGGCAACCTCGGAGACCTAGTTCTCGTATCTCTAGAAAATGGCGAACAAGTAGTCGCGAAATTTGCAGCCAATAGGCAAGAAGCCCTCAATGCTGCAAAAAGATCGGGGTTATTCGAAAGAGAAATCAAGTTCTATCACGAGCTAGCACCAAAGTTAGATATACATCTCCCGAAGCTTTTCGCGTCGGCCTATGACCCATCTAGTGCCTACTTCATAATGCTCTTGGAGTATTTAGAACCCGTAAAAGAATCAGACACTATAAGTGGCATAGGCGTTGACTACACGCGGCAAACTCTTGCAGAACTGTCAAAACTCCACACCCAAGGAAGAGATTTAATTGATACACCATGGGTTCAAACGATGATCTCGCAGCACAGAATCAACAATCTGACAATTATGATCGAAAAGGGTTGGCCTGTTCTTCAAAAAATATGCGGTGAACTCGTTGAGCCATTAAAGGAAATAAACATTCTAGAGAGATTCCTTGAAACCATGAACTATCTGAACACCTTGGATCAAACCATTGTCCACGGCGATGTCAAACCAGACAACCTGGTGATAAGTAATCAAGGAGTCACAATAATCGACTGGCAGGGTTTTGGCACAGGTCCACCTGCGTGGGATATCGCATACTGTATGTGTCAGTGTCTAACAACTGAAGAACGCAGATTGCATGAATCTGAACTACTTGATAATTACCCTCATGACCTTGTGGGATACAAAGAGTCATTGTTTTTTGGCATCGTCATAGCTTGCGCCCTTCCCCTTTTGGGTAACTCTGATGACCCAAGACTAGGGAAACTGGTTGAAACAACCGCTGAAAGGACTATCAATGCAATGTTAGACGCTGGGACACTTACTTGAAGAAAAAGGTTTTGGTTATCACAGGAGGTCATCCATTTGAAGCAGATCCGTTCTTCGAAATTTTCAATTCATTCGAAAACGTTGACTGGTTTCACGAAAAACAACCAAAAGCTTCTAGCTTGCTAAACCCAGAAAAATGTCGAGATATTGATGCGATAGTTTTCTATGACATCCCTGGAATTGAACTAAAAAGAAATACGGATTTACCAGTTAAAATTACCGATCCGACTAGTGAATATAAAGAGAACTTTGAACAGTTACTTGAAAAAGGCCAAGGTTTAGTTTTTCTTCACCACGCAATTGCTGGTTGGCCTTCGTGGGAACGATACGCAGATGTGATCGGAGGCAGGTTTCATTACCAGCCCGGATCGCTTCATGGAATTAATTACCCAGATTCAGGCTATCTATTTGATGCACCTCAAGAAATTAGTGTGGTGGATTCAGACCACCCTGTTTGTAAAGGCATCCCTAAAAGTTTTACCATCACCGACGAAGCTTACATCTGCCCTGTTTTAGAAGATTCAGTCACTCCTCTTCTCCGATCAAATCTTGATTTCGAAAATTCTTCAAATTTCTATTCTTCTTCTCTAGCAATGAAAGGAGAAATGAATTCCAACCGGACATGGAAGCATCCGAAAGGGAGCGATTTGGTGGCCTGGGTTCGCTATGAACATCTTTCTCCTATTGCATATATTCAGTTAGGTGATGGGCCAACCGCTTATGAGGATCCAAATTTTAGAAAACTTATAAATAACTCCATTAATTGGGTTTCTTCTGAAGAAGCTAAAAAATGGATACTATCTGAAAAATCAAATCACATTTGACTAAGCCAACTGGTTGATAGTTCCTACAGTCGGGCAGAATGTTGTAATCACATTTAAGGAGATCTATGAGCGCGGAAGACATAATAGAAATTAATCACCTCACTAATCGATATAACCAAGCAGCAGATTCAGGAGATGGAGAAGCTTTTGCTGCAACTTTTACTGAAGATGGGGTATTGGAAATGCCTGGGAGTGACCCAATTGCAGGCAGAAGCTCGCTTGTAACTTCAGGTGACAGTTTCCCTCAACTAATCAAAGGTGTCAGGCATTGGACAAATAACCAAGTTGTTGAAATTGATGGAGATTCAGCGACCGCTAGCTGCTATCTACTCTTGGTGAGCGCAGGCTCCCCTCCTACCTTTATGACAAGTGGTGCTTACTCTGATGAACTAACTAAAACAGATGAAGGATGGAGATTCACCAAACGTACAGTTAGCTTAGACAGCTAACCTTAGAAGTGTCTAAAGCTCATAAATAAGAAAGATTAACGCTGTGGCTGAACTGTCCCTAGAAGGACTTACTAAAATTTATCCGAACGGTTTCAAAGCAGTTGATGAACTGAATATCGATATAGCTGATGGAGAATTTCTTGTTCTTGTTGGACCTTCAGGCTGTGGGAAATCAACTGCCTTGAGAATGGTTGCAGGATTAGAAGAAATTACTTCAGGCAACCTTTCGATTAATGGTGACCTAATGAACGATGTGGAACCAAAAGATCGCAATATTGCAATGGTTTTCCAAAATTACGCTCTCTACCCTCACCTCGATGTTGAAAAAAATATCGGTTTTGCACTTAAACTTTCTGGTTTATCAAAGCAAGAAATTGATTCCAAAGTTTCAGAAGCCGCAAAAATTCTCGAACTTGAACCGCTGATGAAAAATAAACCTGCACAACTATCTGGTGGCCAAAGACAAAGAGTCGCTATGGGCCGAGCAATAGTTCGCGACCCTTCTGTTTTTTTGATGGACGAACCTTTATCAAATCTGGATGCAAAATTACGAGTTCAAATGCGTGCAGAAATCACTCGCCTTCAGCACAGACTTGAAGCAACAACCCTTTACGTAACACACGATCAAGTGGAAGCAATGACCATGGGTGACAGAGTTGCAGTCATGAAAGACGGTGTCCTTCAACAAATTGACAATCCATCTTCTCTTTATGAAAAACCAGAGAATCTTTTCGTAGCAGGATTTATTGGTGCCCCTGCGATGAACCTTCGGGAAGCGAAGCTTACGAACGACAATGGAGAATGGGCTTTACAAATTGGAAGCACCACAATGCCTCTCGCGAGAGGCATTGTGGAGAACAGACGCTCTCTCGCTCAGTATGACGGAAGAACTGTGGTAATCGGCATCCGCCCAGAAGCAATGGATGACGCAAATATTTCCAGCAATAAAAACTTACCTGTACTGTCTGCTGTAACTGAGTTAACAGAGGCTTTAGGATCAGATCTTCTAGTTCATTTTCCATTAGATGCAAAAGCAGTAGATGCAGGTGATCCTGATGCTCTCAAAGATCTTGACGAGAACCCTCTAATGGTTGCGAGAGTGGATCCTCGTAGCCAAACCAAACCCGGAGAAAAAATAGAAATTTCTGTAGATACCGAAAGAATTCATTTTTTTGACCCTGAAACACGTTTAGCTATCAGGTCATAAAGAAAATTTTGTTCCTAAGTTAGTGGAGTATGTTCTATCTTCGATAAAACTTTTTTACCGAATGACTCACATTCTGAAATATGTGGATAACCAGAAAGGATGAATGCGTCGATACCTGCATTCATATAGTTGTCAAGTTTTTCTTTTACCTGATCAGGATCTCCCACTATCGCAGCTCCTGCACCACTTCGGGCACGTCCTATACCTGTCCATAGATTCTCTTCGATAAAACCATCGTCATCAGAATTTTCACGTAGTTCTGTTTGTCTAGACACACCAACTGATACTGCATCTAGAGAAAGATTGCGGATGGCTTCGCCTTGTTGGTCATCTATTTGACTTATCAATCGATTTGCAGCCTCACGTGCTTCTTTTTCGCTTTCCCTCACAATTACGTGGGCTCTTAAACCATATTTCAGTTCTCGACCATAATCTGAGGCTCGTTTTCTCATATCGGAAACTATAGATTCAACTCCTTTTACTGTGTCTGGCCAAGTTAGAAAAACATCGGCTTCCATCGCTGCTGTGTCTTTCGCTGCTTCAGAAAAACCTCCGAAATAAAAAGGAGGGCACTTCCCCGATACCGTTCTGGCTCTTGGAGTTTCGATCTCTAAATCTACGAATTCGCCGTGGTAGTTAACAGAGTTTCCATTAAGAAGTTCCCTTAAGACCTTCATGTACTCGCGGGTTCTTGTATACCTAGGCTCAGATTCAAGCTCTTGTCCCGGAAGATCGCTCGAAATGATATTGATCGTCAATCTTCCTCCTGACATTTGATCGATTGTGGCCATCTGTCTTGCTAATTGCGGTAGCCAAAGTTCACCCATTCTTACAGCTAGCAGAAGTCTGATCCGATTTGTAGCTACTGAAACTGCAGACGCAAAAGCTGTTGCATCGATTCCAAGTTTGTAACCAGAAGGTAGAAGTATGTTGTCAAAACCGTTTTCTTCTGCACATGTAACTATGTTGCGGCAATGCTCCCATGAACTTTTAAGTTCAGGATTGACAACACCTAAAAATTCATAGTCATCATCGCAGAGTGAACCAAACCAAGAAACTTCAGGTTTTTTATGTGAGTCATTCATCTCTTTATTCCTGTTCCTTCTATTACCTCGTCTATCTCTACGCTTGATTTCCTCTTAATGGATAGTTGTGCTGCCTCTCCAACAGCTACCGACCAAAATCCTTCTTTGAGACCAACTTCGGGTTTTATCCCTTGCAAAAGTGCTTCACGAAACCTCAAATGTTCTATATAGGACGCTCCACTGTGTAAGCCTTCGTGCATGATTTCAGGATTTTCTGAATGTTCTTCTTTAACCGAGCCAATCCAGTGTTCGCCACGAATGCCAGTCCTTACAACAGACTCTGGGACCAAAGCTTCAACTTTTCCCTGATCCCCCACTACAGAAATTTCTTCTTGATTTCGGGTTGCTTCTGCGAACATACACAAATCAAGCATTCCACGCGCACCCGACTCAAACTCTACGATTACATAGGCGTTGTCTAAAATGTCTGGAACTTTTCCTCCGTACTTTTCATCCAGATGATTTACATCTTGCCCACCTGAAGCCATGACCCTCACAGGTAAGTCTTTGGTTATCAGGTTCATCAAGTCGAAGTAGTGGCAACATTTCTCCACAAGGGTTCCACCTGTATTAGAATTGAACCGGTTCCAATTTTCTACTTTTTCTAGAAATGGAAATCTGTGTTCACGAATAGAAACCATACGGATAGGGCCAATGATTCCTTCGTTTACACGTTTAATAAGTTCTGAAACAGCTGGCATGTAACGATATTCAAGTCCAACCCACACCATTGCATCATCGTCGGCAGCAGCGATAACTTTTGCGCAATCTTGAGCTGTTATGCATAACGGTTTCTCGATCATTACGGGGATCTTGGTATCTAATACATCAATAAGTATTTCGGTATGTGTCATATTTGGAGTGGCCACAACAAGAGCATCAACTTTTCCGTTCTCTAGAAGGTCTTGGTGGCTATTGAAGCAACTAGCTTTACCTCCAGTTAATTCGTTGGCTGTTTCTAATGACCTTTCATTTGGGTCGCAAATAGCTGTGATGATGTTTCCTTCAATCAGTTGAAGATTTTCAATGTGTTCAATCCCCATCATCCCTGTGCCGATAACTCCAAATCGAATTTCTTCTCTCAAGGTAAAGGCACCCCATCTGATGCTTCTATGAGGTTGTACACATCATCTCTGTTCAAGCTAACCTCAACCGCTTTAGCTATTTTTTTCAATCGTGATGTTTGCTGAGTGCCAACAATAGCTACTGGCTTTGTTGGGTGAGACAGAACGAAAGCAATTGCAACAGCTGCTCTATCCGCTGACTCTCTTTCCGCTATTTCATCTAATAACTCAAGCAATTCAACTCTTATACCCTCCCCTGTAGCAAGTTTTCCACCTGCTAATGGGCTCCAAGCTAAAGGAATAATATTTTCAGATGAGCATTGATCAAAAGTTCCATCCCTTAAAGGTGTGAGACAATTTACTGAGAACTCTGGCTGTGTGGTAACAAGAGGTGACTGCAAATAGTTGGAAAGAGCAGAAACTTGCTCAGGTGTATGATTTGAAACTCCGACAGTTTTTATTTTCCCTTCTGCTACTAATGAATCAAGTGTTTGAGCGACTTCTGAAGGGTGTGTATAAATATCAGGTCGATGAATCTGATATAAATCTATTTGTTCAACCTGTAGTCTCCTCAACGATTCTTCACAAGCAGAACGTAAATATTTTGGACTCGAATCGTAAGGAATTGGCGGGATAATACCTCCTTTTGTTGAAAGAACTATCTGATCACGTAAATGCGGGCTCGCAGCTAAGACTTGCCCTAACAGTTCTTCGCATGCACCAAAACCTTCTCCACCCCAATCAAAACCATAGACATCAGCGTTGTCTATTAGATTCATTCCAAGTTCAATAGCCGTCTCTAAAAGTTTCGTTGCGTCATCTAATTTGTCTGTGGTGTAGCGCCAAAGCCCGAAAGCTATCGGACCTACTGGCGGTAAGTCTTTGCTAAGAGTTCTTGGTTCTTGTTGAACAAGATTTTCAGACATAAATTCTCCGATTCATTTTGTTGAAATTCTATGACTCAACAAAAGACTATGACTTAACTGAGCCTGCAAGCAGACCACGAACAAAATATCTTTGCAAAAAGAAGAAAACGAGTAATGGAACCCCTGCTTGCACAAAAGCTCCTGCTGAAAGCACGTGTTCTTTCATACCAAACTCACCTGCCATTGAAGCAATATTTATAGTTGCCGGATAGCTAGCTCCATTTCCTCCAACCATTGTTAATGCGACTAGATAATCATTCCATGTCCATAAAAATTGGAAAATTGTAAATGCTGCAAGAGCAGGTACCGATAGTGGCACTACAAGACGCCAAAAAATAGTGAAGTGGTCAGCTCCGTCGATGCGTGCTGCTTCAAAAAGTTCTTTCGGTAGGGAGGAAATATAGTTATGTAATAAGAAAATTGCGAAAGGCATAGCAAAAGCTGTGTGAGTCAACCACACAGCTGTTGTAGTACCTGCTAAGTCCAAATCTGGAAATAACGTTATTACCATTCCTGTATTTGGAATTGTCCAATGTGCACCTCCAGCAAATAATTGCAATAGAGGCAGAAGGGCTACCTGATTTGGTAATGCCATTAAAGCCACAATCGTAATAAAGAGCCATTCGCGACCTTTAAAAGGGATCCAAGCGAACGCATATGCTGCCATTGCTGCGATAGCTACTGGAATAATCGTAGCTGGGGTTGCTATGGCAAAAGAATTGATTAGTGCCTGCCACAAACCTCCTGATTGTCGTGAAGAAAACACGTTTATGTAATTGTCAAAAGTCCAGCCGCCCTCAGTGAAAGACGTCCACCATCCGGTCGACCTTTGGGCGTCTCTGGTTCTAAATGAATTGACGAACAAACTACCTGCCGGAATTGTCCAGACGATAACCAAAAGCCACAAAGCCCATACCGGAATGGCTTTTAACAAGCGATAAACAAACTTTCCCACCCGATCTACGGGATTCGTGCCTTGTAAAACTTGTGATTTCTGAGTGTCGGTAATCATTGAATCGCACTCCGTTGCATTCTGCGTACATTTAGGGCCATAGCAGGCACCACTGCAAGGAATAGAACTGTTGCGAGAGCTGATCCGAGACCTAGGTTAAATTCTGTGAAAGTTTTTTGCCACATCTCATTTGCTATTACTTGTGTTCCGAAATTCCCATTAGTCATGACTCGAACAATGTCAAAAACTTTCATAACTAAAACTATTAACGCTGTGACTATGACACTTATAGTCGGCGTGATTGTAGGTAGGGTCACATGGAAAAACACTTGTCTATCATTCGCACCATCGACCCGTGCTGCTTCTATTAAGTCACCTGGAACAGCTTTGATAGCTGCAGAAAGTATTACCATTGCAAATCCTGTCTGAATCCAGATCAATACCACCATTAACCAAACATTGTTAAATGGACCTTCCTGAACAAAAAGTATTGGCTTCGCTATCGGCAAACCTCTAGCCCCCTCTTCAACTCCTCCCAAACCTGGACCTAGCAGCCTGTAAAGAATCCATAAAATTGGTACAGATACGAAGAGTGATCCTATTGATATTCCACTTTGTTTTCTTCGAATACCAAAAATGCTTAAAGCTACAAGCCCTGCAGTGGCTAGTAAAAGGAGTGCGACCCCAATAAATTGGCCTGCGCTCCCAGGGGTAAGTTTTCCCAGTCCGACCCAGATTGCGTTGAGTAAACCTGTCTGTGGCTTTTGAGGTGGCCTTGCGATGTACATGAACTTCCATATGATTCCCGCCCCCACGAAAGAAATTGCCATGGGCAGAAAAATCAGGCTCTTAGCTGCTGATTCAAATCTAATTCGATCGGCTAAAACTGCTGCTAGCAGACCCAAACCTGTTGAGAGACTGGTCACTACTATGACCCACCACAAATTGTTTATTACTGTTCCTCGCAGAGTTGATAGCACTGCAAAAATAAGAAGGAAAACCCCTATAGCTGAAGGCGTCAGTGAGGCAGCACTGGCTTGTATTATCTGACCCCGTTTTTTTCCTAACAGAATCCCAGCGACTGAACCTACAGCTAGAAGTATTAAAGCGATTATGAAAAGACGGCTAGTAAATATGTTCGACCAGTCTCTTAGATCGATACTCGAGTCATTTGTGAGTATTTCTCCGTAATTTTTCAGTCCTGCCCATTTTCTTCCTTTAAGGCCGTGAAGAGAAAGGTAAATGGTTCTTGCCAAGGGGATTATCAAACCAAGTGCTACAAATAGAAGCGCTGGGCCTAAAAAGACACCTACCCTTGTTCTCCTTTGGAAGTGGTTGCGTTCTAAGAGACTGCGTTTTGGGCCAACATTTAAAGCTAAACCAATTAAGGCAAATGGTACGACGGTAAGTAGATAAGTTGAGTTTTTAGATCCGTTACCTATTTCTGACAGCAACCAACCCCCTATCAGGCAACCAACCGCTAAGAAAAATAAAAGTCCACCGAAACGGAATTTTTTGATTATTGCTGAAGGTAAAGAGTAAACGAGCACTGATATTAGAAGGGTAAAAATAAAGCTCTTTGTTTGTATCTGGGGGTTAAGCGACTCTTTCAAGAAGCTAGCGGTAATAACGCCTACCGCTGTTCCTGAAAGCAAGCCCGCGAAAATACGGGTTCGATGTTTTTCGATTAGTTGCGGGATTGCTGTTAAAACAGAAAAAGACAAAACCATCAATACCAAAAGCAATAGAGCAGACCCTCTAACAAGGCGGTTACCTATTAAAAGCGTCGAGAAAATCGTTCCAAATATTGCTCCAGTAATTGCTTGAAATACGAACCATCTGTCAACCACAAAATCAAATAAACGATTCGCTCCAACAAAAATAAGAGCGCTCACTCCGATGGAGATAGTGACACCCCAAAATGCGTCTATCAAATTTTCCATTAGTCAGATTTTTACCTATTAATTTAAAAACACCGAATCGGGTAAAAGTTATTAGAACCCAACAGAGTTTATTGGGTTGAAACTGATTCCGGCCGGACCCGTTTGGGTCCGGCCGGTAAACAGTTTTCAATTTTGTTTGCTGGAATTATTCAGCGAAACCAATGCTCATGTCAATGAACTCGTTAGTGAACAAGTCGCTTGCATTGGTAGTGGTAACTTCCATACCTGCCGCAATCATCTTGTCCAATACACCTTGGATTCTAGATTCCTCCATATTTCCAACAGTTGAGTCCGGTCCATTTCCATGAAGACCCATTTCACTCATTGTCGCAACTCCATACTCACCTTGTGGTATTGAGTAAACCCAGAAGGAACCAAATGTCTCAACAGCATCAACGATTATCGCTAAAGCCCTTGCAGGGTTAGCGGAGTAGTTGACAACTGACTGCTGAACAACTGGGATCAGCAATTCGAGACATGCTCTCATGTCTTCCATGTCATCTGGTCGAACACCGAGAGTCTGAGAGTAAACCTCAAATCCGGTGTCGTGAAGCAACTCGTATGCGACTTCCTTGCCCCAGTCGCCGAAGTCATTCAGGTACTGGTAAGGCTCAGAAGAAGCAAATCCCTGCTGAGCAATAGCACCATCAGCTGCAATGAACATAGCTGGTCCACCATCATAGGAAGGATCAATCTGATCTGCTGAAACAACTCCTTCAGCTATCCACACTTCGATGAATACGCCACCAGCGAATACGTTGATTGTGATTCCCTGTTCACCAAGATCCGCGATGGTTTCAACATCTGGATAGGTATTTGGATCCCACATGATCATCTGAGGATTCTTCTCCAACGGCGCCATTACAGAAATCAGAGGCGTGTCTGCCAACTGTGCTTGCGCTTCTGTGTTTGCGTATCCGATATGGATTGAATCATCTGTGTACATGTAGGAAGCAACAGGAGACCAACCAATAGCTGGACCACCGGTGCGAACCTCAATATCGATTCCCAAAGGAGCTCCGCCTACTTGACCTGGACCTCTAACAATCTGGTTGTCAGCGTCAATTTCATAACCAGCGCCGATCATCTCGTATAGGGCACCGTGCTCTGCTTCTGGGAACCAGTCAGTCTGGAACACCAAAGGCGAAGGACAAGCAGCAGCCAAAGCTGTTACAAGCTTCTCAGGTACACCCTGATCAGTCACAGCGAAATCACCGAAGTTCATTGACTCACTGATAATTCCTCGACCAACAGCGTAAGAGACGTTATTCATCAAACGAGTAGCGTCAAGAGTTCCATCAGTTGAGAAGTACTCCTTGTTGTTCGCATGAACATCAGCCGCCATATCAGCACTGACCAAACCAACATTGTCTGCCATTACTTGAAGAACGCCATCAATGTTTGCATCATCCATGATCCAAGCACTTGCTGCTTCCAAAGCAGCTGCATAAGCAGCAACAGTGTTCGGGTTAGCTGCAGCGAACTCACGTGAAGTGGTGTTCACCAATGAAGGCCAATCCAAAGTACTTGGACCGTCTCCAGCAACTAGTGAGAACGGACGAGTACCAATTCCGTTAACTACACCCATTGTCATACCAGGCTCGAAAGTAATAGCCCAGTCGATCTCACCGGATTCCATAGCGGCAATGGTTGTTCCACCAAGACCAGTAGCAATGTAAGTCGAGCTCTCAGGATCAACACCAGCTTGCTCGTAAAGCTCACGTGCTAACTGCTCAGCAGCGGCACCACGGGCAACAACACCAACATTGCTGCCTTCAAGAGCCTGCATGGTTGCTTCCCAATCACCGTTAACTACTTCTTGGTCGGCAGCTACGAGAATATCGAAGAAGTGACCGTCAATAGCTGAGCTAAACATAACAACGTCAAACCCAGAATCACGTAATCCCAACATGTTGTCAGGAGTGTTTGCCACAAAATCAACTTCGCCAGCTACAAGAGCAGCAGCGTTAGCAGGACCTGAAGCACAAGTCACATATTCATGACTTGTGAATCCGAATGATTCGAATACACCCATATCACCAGCTACGAAAACTGGAAGACCTGTATAGGTCGGAGCAGTACAAATTCGAATATCAGTTACCTCAGGTGGAGCAAGAGCAGCTTCTACGGGTGCGGCTCCTGGCCATGATGCGTCTATATCAGCTGTAGCTTCAGCGACTGTCTTGTCACCATTAACAACAGCTGTTCCATCAGTCCAGAAAGTACCAGCACCAACAGCGGCAGGCATCAAGTCAGAAGCGTCGAAACGCACAACATCAGCGCTAACCAAAATATTTAAGAAAGACTGCTCAAGAGGCTGATAAACACTTGGATCCTGATTCAAAGCACCAGAAAGGAACCCTGAAAGACCCCCGCCTTTACGCTCAGTTTGAGCAGCTTGACGAGTCTCAGCATAAGAAGCAGAACCGAAGTACTTCATGACTTCCCAAACCTCAGGAGCGTCACGGAAAGCACCAACCAAAGTTCCAGCACCTAACACTGGATAATCACCCTTAACGGAAGGGAAATAGAAAGTATCAATAGCGTCAGGGGAACCATCAGCAAAAGCAGTTCCCTCAGGAATAAACGCAGCGTAGAACGAAGCCTGACGATGCATCATGCAATCATCATCAACCAAAGGCTGACCATTATCACCAAACGGTGTAGCAGCAATCGAACCACCAGAAGCGTAAACCATTCCAGGTGTGTTCCAAAGCTCTAACACTTCCTCAAACACACCAGAAACCTCAGGAGATGAAAACGGAAGCGTTCCAGCAACCCACTCATCATAAAGATCAGCTCCATGCATACGAAGCATCAAATCCTCAACCCAGTCAGTGAAAGTCCAACCAGTCGCAGGACCAGACTCAATACCCACACAGAAAGGAGTATCGCCATTAGCGATCATGTCCCCAGCAAGAGACTTCAACGCGTCCCAAGTACCAGGAATCTCATAACCCTTCTCAGCGAACTTAGCTGGCTTATACCAAACCAAAGACTTCAAATCAGACTTGGTTGGAACACCATACTGAGTGCCATCAACATTACCGAAAGAAGTCCAAGCATCAGACCACTCCATCGAAGACGCAACATCAGCAGGCAAAGGCAAAACCGAACCATCACGAGCAAAATCAGCTAATTTACCAGGCTGCGGAAACACAAAAATATCAGGAGGGTTACCACCAGCAACCTGAGTATTAATCATGTCAGCAGCATCACGATTACCTGTATAAGTAATCTCAATACCAGACTCAGCAGCAAACGCATCTAACGCATCCTGCAAAGCACCAGCCTCTTCATCACTGCTCTCAGGACCAAAAACCGTCACCGAAGTACCAGCCAACCCATCAGAACTAGCAGGCGCAGCAGTAGTCTCAGGCGCAGAACTGCTAGCAGAACCTGAAGAAGACGCAGAACTTGAAGCAGAACTTGACCCTACTGTTTGGACTGCACCGCCATCGTCACTATCACTACCGCAACTTGAACTCACAAGCGCAAACGCCAAACAAGCACCAAGCACGGCAAGAATCTTACGATTCACAATATTTCCCTCCTCGTCACCACCAAATAGATAGGCAATGACACAAATAGTTAAAATTTACGGACATAAGATTGACTTGTTACGGCATAAAATTACAACCCCGCAACAGAAATTTAATAGATTTGGTCAGACCAACAGACCGCTAGATTTTCAACAATTAGTCATTTAGATATACGAAAGCTCCAACACCAGAAACGATTACCTCTCCGCCTTCTAGCATTTCCACTTGAGATGTCTGATAAACAATTTCGGAATTTAAACCTAATTTGACCGACTCTGTTTCTGAAGAAGTGTTAACAACTACCCCTACTGGTCCACGTTCATACCAGATAACGGATCCTTGCCCACTATCTAACCAAGTGACGTCTAGCCCAGTTATATCAGGTAAGGAGCGTCGCGTATGGAAGAGTTCCTTG